>ERZ777010.7-NODE-7-length-275642-cov-9.147318_pt1 | contig 275642 bp, 243 predicted proteins | sample MGYA00374963_ERZ777010 | MGnify/ENA primary metagenome ERZ777010 (study PRJEB29309, sample SAMN06268256) | bioreactor metagenome | isolation source: Joint BioEnergy Institute, California, USA | place: USA:Joint BioEnergy Institute, California, USA | collected...
GATGTATATAAAAATATATTGACAAAAATTATTTTTATGATAATATATAAGCATAATTGTTTAGATGAATATAAAAATAAATATATATGAAAGAGGGAAACCCGATGGAAAAAAGAATTATTGAGAAGATGGTAAAAGCAATGAATTTTGAGAAGAACGAAGTGGTTTTCATCAACTTCTGGGGTACGGCTGATGAGCTTTCATATCTTTATGATTTCGAAAATGCTATGAAGAATGAAGGGGTTACAGTAAAGGCATTAGCAATTACAGATGAATTTATTCTAGAAGAGGTTGGTGGAAAAGAGGCACCGCTTCCTGAGAGCTGGTTTGATAGGTATGATGAAGCTGAATCGGTTGTGGATATAATTTCGCGCCCTCCGGGTATGCCGCCACAGGGACTTGCAAAGGAAAAGATACCGCTTTTTGGTGAATTCTTAAGAGGCATATTTAAAAAAGCTTCCTCAAAGAAAAAATTTATTCAGGTTACCATGCCTTCAAGAACAAACGCTATGATGGCAGGTATGGATTATGAAAAATACCGTGACAGAATTGTTAAAGCACTTGACATTGATTATGATGAACTAAGAAAGAATTGCGAGAAGAAAATCTCGGAATTTAAAGGGGATAAAAGAATAATCAAAACAGGGGAAAATTGCATACTTGCCCTGGAAACAACCGGACGAAAATGGTATATTGATGCCGGTGATGGATCTTTCCCTTGCGGCGAAATATTTATCGCACCTCTTGAAGATAAAAGCAACGGCTCAATTTTCTTTGAAACATTTGCTGCAGAGGGTGTGGGTGTATTTAAGAATGTCACTCTTTTTGTAGAGGCGGGCCGTGTTGTATCATCCGACTGTGATAAGTTCAATGAATTTTTAAAGACACTGCCTGAGGGAGGCAATGTAGTTGCAGAGCTTGGTATAGGTATGAATCCGAATGTTGACTGTATAGAAGGAGATTCAGCCCTTGATGAAAATGCTTCAGGTACATTTCATATAGCAATCGGAATGAACCATCTTTTTGGCGGTGTAAATGAGTGCCCGTTTCACATGGACTTTGTTACAACCGGCGAGATATTGTAATTGCTTACAGTTGAAAAATCAGATGTATAAATTAAAATAGAAGAAAGAAGGTAATTACATGAAATCAGTTATAGAAAATATGAATAAGTTTTTGGAGCAGAGAAAGTCGGAAGTTCTTGAAGAAGCTGCGAGGCTTATTGCTGACGAAAGAAAAGATGAGAGCAACTTTTTAAAAGCTAAGGCTAACATATACGATGTTTTCAAGGCTTTGCTTGGTGCTTCTTATAAAGCAGCCTGTAATGACAAGAATGCATTTTATGCTGATTTTAAAAAGAGGGCACAAACAGTACCTGCAGCCTGGAGAAAATCCTTTGAGGAAGCATCAAGATACGGAGATACTCAAAAGGCTATTATTGAAGAAGCAAAGCTGTCTGCAGCAGACGAGATTATTGCAAAGTTTGATGAACTTATTAAGATGTAATTAAAATTTCAGATTCATTTGCTTTTATATTAATGATACAACTGGAATATGCGCATGCGCAGGAATGGAGATGATAATTATGACAGAGACAGAAGCTATTAGCTTATTTAAATGCCTTGCCGATAAATCAAGATTACAAATTCTTAAGTCCCTAATTCAGGAGGAAATGTATGTAGAGAGGCTGGCCGAAAGACTTAATCTTTCGCCTGCGACGATTTCGTTTCATCTAAAAAAACTTGAAGCAGCAGGGGCGGTTAAGTCGCGAAAAGATCAATATTATACAATGTATTCAATCAATGAAGACATCTTTAAGCTGCCTATAATTGAAATACTGAAGGAAAAATCGGAAGAACTTGATATACAGGCTGAACGTGATGCACAATATCGTAAGAAGGTTATCGATTCATTTTTCCAGTACGGAAAATTAAAGAGTATTCCAAGCCAGAGGAAAAAAAAGCGTATTGTCCTTGAAGAGATAGCAAAGTCTTTTGAAGCAGGAAAAGAATACACAGAGCGTGAGGTAAATCTCATAATAGCGGATTACCATGATGATTTCTGCACAATCAGGCGTGATATGATTTCAGAAGGAATTCTGGAAAGAGAAAACATGATATACAAGAAGGTACTTTAATTATTTGCAAAGGTAACTGTTCATAAGGTAATAAAGTTTATTAATTATCTTAATATTAAAGGCTTCCTGACTATCTTTCAATTAATAATAGTTGGAAGCTTTTATATTTTTAATCTATATTTTCTGAATTTTTCTCTTGTTAATTTATTTATAAATGTTCTATTATTTTGTTAACCATGAAATTTTATAATCTATTTATTTTTATGTAATACCTTATATTGTCAATATTAAAATGTTTGGATTCACTTATATTGTCATTATATAAATGTTTGCTATAAAAAAGAATGGTAAGTTTGTTGAATATATTATTAAATTTAAAGTATATGAAATACATCAATGTAATTAGCAGAAAAAATAATACGTTGTGGGAGAGCGAGTATGAAAACAGTGGGTATTGTTGCCTGCTCCAACGGACTAAAGGCTGAATTTATTAATCAAAATGAAGAATTAATCAAATATTTGCAATCGATTGGAAGCAAGGTTGTCATAAGCAATTGCATCTATGAAAAATGCGGAGTCTTTTCAGGTACTGCAAAAGAACGTGCCTATGAGCTGATGAAAATGTTCAATAACCCGGATGTTGAAGAAATATATGATATTTCAGGTGGCGATCTGGCAAATCAGATACTGGATGAACTGGATTACACAGAAATTAAGAAAAGTAAAGCAATTTTTTGGGGTTACAGTGACCTTACAACTGTAATTAATGCAATATTTTCACAGACAGGTAAATGCAGCGTGTTGTATCAGGTTAAGCATTTGGTATGTGGTAAATTTACTGAAAAGCAAAGGTATAGATTTGAAAACAGAAAAGAACTGTTTAATTCTTCTTTTTTCATGATCCGGGGACAATCAATGGAAGGGGTTGTAGTAGGAGGAAACATCCGATGTTTTTTGAAACTGGCAGGAACTAAGTATTTTCCTGATCTAAAAAACAAGCTTTTATTTTTGGAGGCATACAGAGGAAAAGTGCCTCAGATAACTACCTACTTAGCTCAGCTAAAGCAAATGGGAGCTTTTGAACAGATAAAAGGTATTATACTCGGAACATTTACTGAGATGGAAGAAAATAATTGTGTTCCGGATATTGTTACTCTTGTTAAAGAGTTTGCTGGTGGTGAAATTCCGATTGCCAAAACGCAGGATATTGGTCATGGAAGTGACTCAAAAGCAATAATAATCGGAGAAAGACTAATAATAAAGAGTTAAACTGACTGTATTATTTCAGAAATACATGATTGCAGGTCAATTTCATGACATTATATCAATGGATAACTCTTAGTATATTAATCGGACACCTGTACTTTCACAAGACAGTTACTCTTAAAATCAATAAAGTGAAGATTAATTTATCAGTTAATCTTCACTTTAATTTATATCAGTAAATTATAAACCAGATAAGGAAACCTATTATTTTTTATTCTTGTTTACAGATTTGGTATCGTTAGTGTTAGCTGATGATGTAGTATTTTTTTTAGGGTATTCATGATTGTCAATGACTGTATTACCGTTTCCATCGCCTTTCTTTTTGTTACTGGTATTCATTTCTCTGTTGCTCATAGGCATACTCCTTTCTCAATTTATTACAAAATTATTGTTTACAAAAAATAATGGAGTATGCATAGCACCTGTAAGTTGCGAAAAAGCACTTAAAAATTGGTGGAAAATAAATGATTTATTACCTATTATTAATTAAAAATATGGAGGTGATAATTATGAAACTGTCTGAGAAAATAGTGGAACTTCGCAAAGCAAATGGTATGACCCAGGAGCAACTTGCTGAATTATGTAATGTAAGCAGGCAGTCCATATCAAAATGGGAAGCTGATATAGCTTTACCGGAAGTAGATAAATTATTAATTTTAGGAAAAATCTTTCATGTATCAATGGATGTTTTATTAAAAGACGAATTAACGTTAGGTGAGGTCAAAGAGGCGAGTTCCTGCGGCAACTCTGCTGTAAAAGCAAAGAAACATGAAGTGTATGAAGGTATATTGATAAAAGAAAGCATAACCGATGACAGCATCATTGATCTTCTTAATATTCATCAAATTGAACTTTGGAATACAGGAGGAAAACCAAAATATTGGACTGCTCTTTTTTTCACAACTGATATAAAAGGCTTTCCTGAAAAAATATCAAAAGTAATGATTTCAGATCCGGATAAAGGCGGAAACTGGTTTGTAGATTTTAAGGAAGGAAACGTAAAGTATATTGTGTTCAAAGATAAGATATTAAAATATAAAATCGGAAATCAGGCAGAAAAAGATTATGTATGTAATGAATGCCGAAAAATGGGTATACCGGATGAAGAGATGAAATGGCCCGAATAAGTGAAGAGGATATAAAATTATTGGAGTAATGCCTGATGCAAACGGAAAAGGAAAACCGGATATTTATTTGGGCAAACGTCTATGGCAGCAGTAAGCAGAAATGAAGCAGGCTGTTATTTGTATGATTATATTTTATATATGGAATACTATTCTAAAAAAAGAAAGGATAGTAAACCATGAACGAAAAGGATATGTATACAGCAGAAGAAATAAAAGCCCAAAAACAGCCTGTACCTGGAAAAGAAAGCAGGATGGACCCTGAACCGATTTATGATAATCCTGAAAAGAAAGGCACGGGCAGATTAAAAAATAAGACTGCCATCATCACGGGAGGGGACAGCGGAATTGGCAGGGCTGTTGCCGTTGCATATGCTAAAGAAGGCTGCAATGTAGTTATTGTATACAATATTGCTGATGATGATGCCAATGAAACAAAGAAAACAGTGGAAACTTATGGTGCAAAAGCATTATTGATTAAAGGCGATATTGGGGTTAGCAGCTTTTGTAATGAAATAGTTGATAGAACTCTGGAAGAGTTTAAAAGTATTGATATATTGGTAAACAATGCTGCTGAACAACATATTCAAAAATCCATAGAGGATATTACAGATGAACAACTGTTAAGAACGTTTAAGACCAATATCTTTTCAATGTTCTACTTAACCAGAGCAGCATTGCCACATATGAAAGAGGGCAGTGTAATCATTAATACAGGTTCGGTAACAGCATTTAAAGGAAATCCGGAATTACTGGATTATTCCGCCACAAAAGGAGCTGTAACGGCATTTACAAGATCATTGGCTTTGAATTTAGCAGACAGAAAAATCAGAGTAAATCAAGTTGCACCCGGTCCAATCTGGACACCTCTTATTGTATCTACTCTTGATAAGAGTGCTGTAAAAACCTTTGGCAAAGATACGCCGCTTCAAAGGCCGGGACAACCGGTTGAACTGGCAGAAGCTTACGTTTATCTGGCATCCTCCGATTCATCTTATATGACAGGGCAGACTATTCATATCAACGGAGGAACGATTATTAACGGATAAGATTATACTAAACATCAAAAAAGATTTTACAAATCGGACCAACTTTACTAACAGGATCTTCTTACTTTGGCATAGCACAATATGATATTTGGAGTATACATTTAAAACCTTAAGAGTGTAAAAATAATAATTGGATTAATATAAGATGGTGCTGTAGAAGAATTATATTCTTCTGTAGCACTATTTTTTTATTAGCACTTTGCGTGATATGAAAAAAATGATATTATGATATGGTCAAATGATTAGTATCGCAATACATACAAAACTTAGTGTGATGACAATAGTCTATATAAAAAGTAATTTTTAATTAAACCAGATGAATATACCGGTAATAATATATTAGCAAGAGGAGGATAAAAATTGAAAATTTCAAAAAAAGATGCGCTTTTATGGTTTGAATTTTTTTCAATGCTGCCGGAAGATGAGGAGCTTATGGTAAAGCAGCAGGAAATAGTATACGCTACCTTTGCCCAAATCGAAGCAGCAGTTGAGCATAGAATTAATAAGCTGATGTCGGAAATTAAGGGCCTTAAGACTTTGGAAAACAGAACGTATTTTGTGGGAGATGAAAGTAAATTCTCAAATGGATGCCGTTCATGCCTTTTGGGAACCGGTTTAAGTGCCATCAGAAAAACAAATAAATGCAACTTAAGGTGTAAGTTCTGCTATAACTATGGTGAACTGGATGACATTCCTCCGGTTGGAGAAGGTATGTGGGAGATTGGCGGTACAAGGTTTTACGAGAAGGATATTGATTTATTGCTTTCCATTTACCTAAAACCGTCAGGCGTTTCCTATGTTTATTTAGAGCCGTTTATGGAAATTGAAGAATATTATCCGGTGATTAGGAAATTTAACAAGGCAAATGTTCATCAGCATCTGTATACGAACGGACTATTGGCTACGGAGGAATCACTGAAAGCATTGGGAGAAGCAGGCCTTGATGAAATACGTTTCAACCTGGCTGCTTCAGGATGTTCCGATAAGGTTATAGAAAATATCGGGATAGCCAAGAAATATATTAAAAGTGTTGGCATTGAATCTCCGATGAGTCCTGAGTTTTTTGAAAGCTTTTTAAATAAAAAGCAGGCTATTCTTGATGCAAAACCGGACTTTATAAACCTTGCTGAACTGCATCTGAATGAAAACAACATTGGAAACTATTTTGGTGAAAACATGTATATTTCAAGGCATGGCTATATCTCTCCGGTTTGGAGCAGGGAGTTATCTTTAAAGTTAATGAAAATTGCCGATGAAGAAAAGTGGGATTTAGCAGTACATGACTGCTCTAATTATACAAAATTTGCCCGGGGATTAAATCTGGGCAGCAAAGAAGGCAAGTGGTTCGGAGCAAGCAATTACGGCTGCGAATTTTCCAGAATACCATATGAGGTATTTCTTCCGATACTGCGTGATGACAGTTTTGAATTTTTATGTGAAGAAGAATTACCGGATGGCTACAAGCCGGGAGAAATGTTTTTTTAGACAGTTCCCTGACTATCGGAATTTAAGATCGAGGCTTAAATAGCAATTTTTCATTCTTTTATTAGAATGATTTCGGATTTTTTGAAAAATTATTTTGGTATTAAGATACAATTATCACTAAAATTAAAGATAGCAAATTTACATAACACTACCTTTTGATGTATAATTAGGATATCAGTAAAAATATTACTGAAATACATAATATTAGGAGGGTGTACATGAAAAACTTATATGAAAGACTTAAGGGCAAGTTAAGTAAAATTTTTGCTCTTGTTTTAGCTTTATTGCTTGTCCTGGGTCTACGGGGGACTATTGTTTTGGCTGAAGAAGTAACTGAAGATTTAAGCGGCAAATTGGTTATCCTTCATACTAACGATACCCATGGCGGTGACGTAGCTGAGGAAGGTGTATCAATCGGAACAGCAGGCGTTGCCCAGCTTGTTAAGGACTTCGAGGCAAGAGGAGCCGAAGTTTTATTGGTATCAGCCGGTGATGCCATACAGGGGGATCCTTTAGTTAACCTCAATATGGGGCTTAACGCTATCATGTTTATGAATGAGGCAGGTTATGACCTTATGGTTCCCGGCAATCATGAATTTGACTTCGGTTTTGACAATCTTAAGGAACTTGAACAGAAAGCCAAATTCCCGATTATTTCAGCCAATATACTGGATAAGGAAACCGGAGAGCCTGTATTTAAAGAAAATATGATTATTGAAACCAAAGCAGGCAAAATCGGTATATTCGGATTAACTACACCGGAAACTTATACCAAGGCTAATCCGAAAAACGTTGCTTCTCTTAAATTCCTTGCAGATGAGGAACTTTATGAATGCGCAAGGCAACAGGTTAAGAAATTAACTGAAGCAGGAGCAGATTATATTATTTGTGTAGCCCACCTTGGAATTGACGATGAAAGTGAACCTAACAGATCAATTGACGTAATTAAGAATGTTGACGGAATAGATGTTGTTATAGACGGACACAGCCATAGCGTCATTGAAGGGGACAAGTATGGCAAAACATTATTAGTGTCAGCAGGAACCAAACTTAGCCATGTCGGCGTTGTTACAATTGACAAAGACGGAATTACAGCAAAACTTATATCGGCAAGCGAGTACAGCAGCGTTGACAGTTCGGTATATAAATCAATCGTTATAGAAGCTGCAAGAATTAATGAAATGCTTTCCGATAAATTTGCCACAACAGAAGTATTTTTAGACGGCAACAGAGAACCCGGTGTAAGAACAAAGGAAACAAACCTGGGTGACTTTGCAGCAGATGCTATCCTTTGGGCTGCAAACAATGCAGTCGGAGGTGGGGTAGACCTTGCTATAACAAATGGTGGCGGAATACGTGCTTCAATAGAAATCGGTGATGTAACGATGAAAGATATGAAGACAGTATTCCCGTTCGGCAATACTGTTGCTATAGTAAAGGTTACCGGAGCACAGTTGTTAGAATTACTGGAAGCTTCAACCTGCAGTACCCCTGTAGCCATTGGAGCATTCCCTCAGGTATCCGGAATTGAATTTACAATTGATACCACTGTACCTTATGTAAACGGTAAACAGTATCCGGATTCAACTTATTTTGCACCTGCTAATCCGGGAGCCCGTATTAAGAATGTAAAGGTGAACGGTAAAGACCTTGATCTTGATAAGACTTACACCTTAGCAACTAATGACTTCCTTGCAGCAGGCGGAGATACATACTATCTGTTAAAGAATCTGAGCAGCTACAATACAGGTGTAGCACTGGAAGATGCACTGATTAATTATACATCTGAAGTTCTTAATGGCGTAATCAGCAAAGAGATGTACGGAGCTCCTAAGGGACGCATCACCATTCTGACCGAATCTGTTGCAGACGAACCTAAAGCAGAAGAGAAAGAAGAAGTTATCGAAGAAGAACTTAAGGAAGAAGGCGCTGAAAAGCCTGAAACTGCAGATAAAGCCGAAGCTGCAAAAGAGGTTAAAGAAAAATATATTTATTATACCGTAGTTAAAGGTGATTGCCTCTGGAAGATTGCAAGAAAGCATCTTGGAAGCGGTGCCAGATATACGGAAATTTATGAGCTTAATAAGGATATTATAAAATCACCTGACAGAATTTACATAGGACAGGTTATTAAGATACCTGCATAATTGAATAGCGATTTACATTTAGTTCTATAAAAGTTAAAAACGCACCTTTGCACCAAATGCAAAGGTGTGTTTTTAATTTGCAATGTTTGCACTTTTGGATAAAATTATGAAGCCTAGATTTTCTGCTTAATATTATTATCGCTGATATACAGCTAGCAATATAGCTGCATCTATAGCTTTATTTTTATTGTTTTGATATATTACGATGTGTAATGACTACAAAAAAGTATTCGTAAATTAAATCATCTAATTCACACCTTAAGCGCAAGCCCCTATATTTATCACCACTTAAATTAGATTCGTAAATTTCAGCCGAAGTTGAGCCTAAAGTAAAAGAATAGATGTTATTATTTTCATCAACAGTTACTAATTCTTTAGCGTCAGCAGCACCATATAAATTTCTTCCATCAGTAGGATTAATATAATGATCATACAGAGTGACTTTATTTGGTTTTAAGCCACCTAAGTTAATATCAATTGATTCATCTTTTGTCATTACTATAAGGTCTGCTTCTTTATCTATAAGAGTTTTGAAAACTTCAGCAATCTGATCAGATTCTAAATCTTTTTCTCGATCTATTTCTCTATCTATGCTTATGCATTTGTAATTAATTGATTTATCTCCACTTAATATAGTTATTTTTTCAAAAGATTCATTTATATTTTTTTCCATGAACATCCGTTAGTTATTATAAGCATAAGAAGAATAAGATAAACGGCAAATTTCTTTTTATTAAAATCAATCACCTCTCATTTAAGAAAGTCATATCTATTATATCATAACTGTAAGATTTTGAAAATCCAGACTTTAGCCAATTAATCTGATAAAACATATATGAATAGTGTAAAATTTTTCTTGACTGTAGCGCATATTTATATATAATTATTTATAATTAAACATATATGATATATATGATTTATTTGATAAGTATGCAATAAGTCGAGGTGTTCATATGAATTATTTAAGAAAAATCATGTATCACCATAGCCATTTTGACGGGCCAGGCAGTCATCATGGGATAAATACTTTTAATGACTATAACGAAGCCGTAAACGAATATAAGAAAAGCTTTCCATCAAAAGCCGATGTAATGGAAAATACACCTGACTACGCAGTCAGGGAAATGCTTGGGTATATGGAGAAAATGGGGTGTGAAACCTGTTTTGACCGTTTTGACAGTCAAAAGCCCCACTGCAATTTTGGAATAGCAGGTGTCTGCTGCAGGAATTGCAACATTGGCCCCTGCAGGATTACAAAAAAAAGTCCCAGGGGAGTTTGCGGTGCCGATGCAGACCTGATTGTTGCAAGAAATCTTTTAAGATGGGTAGCGGCAGGTGTGGCAGCCCATGGGGCAAGAGGCCGTGAAATTATGCTGGCTCTTAAGGCAGCAGGAGAAGGAGTTTTAAATATACCCATTGCAGGAACAGAAAAGCTGAAAAAATCAGCAGCTCAGCTTGGCATTGACACAGAAGGAAAGTCTGCCAATGAATTGGCGGTGGAAGTGGCTGATATTCTTCTTGAAGATTTATCAAGAACTGTTCCGGGAAAGCATAAAACCCTGAATGCTTTTGCGACAAGAGAAAGAATTGAAAAGTGGAAGGACCTGGACATTCTCCCTATCGGAGCTTATCATGAAGTGTTTGAAGCACTACACAGGACAACTACTGGAACCGATGGGGACTGGAAAAATATAATGAAGCAATTTCTTAGATGCGGATTGGCTTTTGCCTGGAGCAGTGTATTAGGGTCATCAATAGCTATGGACAGTTTATTTGGCTTACCTGCAAGAAGTACAGTAAAAGCAAACCTGGGTGCCCTTAAGGAGGGTTATGTCAATATAGCCGTTCATGGGCACTCACCCTTATTGGTAAGCGAAATTGTAAAGCAAGGAAGAAGCAAAAAATACATAGAACTGGCAAAGAAAAAAGGAGCTCTAGGTATACAGTTTTACGGAATATGCTGTTCCGGCCTTTCGGCTATGTACAGGTACGGGGGAGTTATTCCGTTATCAAATGCAATCGGGGCTGAAATTGTTTTGGGAACAGGAGCACTTGATCTGTGGGTTGCGGATGTTCAGGATGTGTTCCCTTCAATTATGGATGTGGCAAAATGTTTTAAAACGACTGTTGTGACTACCAGTGATTCCGGAAGATTACCGGGGGCAGAATTCTACGGCTATGACCATCATCATTCAAATATAAGCCAGACTGAAGAATTAGCAAAGAAAATTATTGAAAGAGCCATTGAAAGTTTTGAAGACAGAAGAGATGTTCCGGTTTTCATCCCGCAGTATGAAGTAGATGCGGAAATTGGATTTTCCCTGGAATATGCCATCCACCGTTTCGGCAGTATAAATGTAATTGCAGATGCATTAAAAAGCGGAAAAATCCGGGGTGTTGTAAATTTAGTCGGATGCAACAATCCCAGAGTCATGTATGAAAAAGCAATTATAGACGTAGCCCAAAAACTGATTGAAAACAATATTTTAGTTTTAACAAACGGTTGTGCCTCTTTCCCTCTTTTGAAACTGGGATACTGTAGCAAGCGGGTGCTTGAAAAAACCGGCAGTAAACTGAAGAAATTTTTAGAGCCTGATTTGCCGCCTGTATGGCATATGGGTGAATGCCTGGACAACGCCAGGGCGTCTGCTTTCTTTAAAGCTCTTTCCGATGCCGCAGGAAAAGATATAAAGAATATGCCGTTTGCTTTTGCCAGCCCCGAATGGTCCAATGAAAAAGGGGTTGCGGCAGCGTTAGGTTTCAGGCTCCTTGGCATAAACTCCTACCACTGCGTATATCCGCCGGTACAGGGATCTCAAAATGTAATGAAGTTTTTATTTGAAGATACGAATAAAACGCTGGGATCAGTAATGGTAGTAGAATTAGACCCTATTAAGCTTGCAGACAGGATAATATCCGATATTGACAGCAAAAGGAAAGCTCTCTTGTGGGACTAACTTGGTTAACTAAAAGGAGGAAATGAAATGGGCAAATATAAATATATTTTGATTATTTTAACTTTTATTATTATAGCTTTTTCCGGATGCGGCAGAAAGGAAAATTTTACTGAAACATCTCAAAATGTGGTAAAAAAAGAGTCAGAGATTAAAACAATAAAGATTGCTTATATACCTATTACTCATGCACTTCCCCTTTACATAGAAAATGAAGTGGTAAATAAAAATCCCGGCAATTTTAAGCTTGAACTTGTTAAATTCGGCTCATGGCCTGAGTTGGCGGAAGCATTGAATGCAGGCAAGGTTGACGGAGCTTCCATGCTGATAGAATTGGCTGTAAAGGCAAAGGAGCAGGGAATTGATTTAAAGGCAGTTGCATTGGGGCATAGAGACGGGAATGTGGTGGTTGTATCAAAAGACATAAGCAAAGCGGAAGACTTGAGAGGAAAAAACTTTGCTATTCCAAGCAAGCTTTCCACCCATAATATTCTCTTACATATCATGCTTAAAAACAGCGGCTTGACATACGCTGATGTGAATGTTGTTGAACTGCCGCCTCCGGAAATGCCTGCAGCCTTGGCCGAAGGCAGAATATCCGGGTATTCTGTTGCAGAGCCTTTTGGGGCTCAGGCTGTGGCTGCCGGAAAAGGAAAGACATTGTTTGAATCCCATGAACTTTGGGAAGGTTCCCTTTGCTGTGGCCTTGTACTTAGAAATGACTTTATACAAAACTATCCGGACCTAGCACAGGATTTCATTAAGGAATATGTGAATGCCGGGCTAAAAGCTGAGTTAAATGACGAGGAAGTCAAAGAAATTATATCAAAGTTTCTGAAAGCAGAATCCGAGGTTCTTGATTTGTCTCTTCAGTGGATATCATATGAGAATCTTAGACTGGAAGAAGAGGAATATAATGAGCTTGCACAGTATATGGTGGAAACGGAGCAGTCCCAAAATCCTCCTAAGTACAGCGACTTTGTAGACAATTCGTTAATAGACAGGGTGAAATAATGATGAATATATTAAAAAAAGCAGTAAAAGCAGTCGTAAGTATATCGGTACTTATACTAATTTGGGAACTTTTTGTCCTTACAGGAAGATTTGAAAAATCTCTTCTTCCTTCTCCTGCAGTAGTGTTTACAGGAATAGCGAAAATGATTATGGACGGTACATTATTTACCAATCTTAAAGTCAGTATTGCCCGGTTTTTAGCCGGATACCTGGCGGCAGCATTGGCTGGAGTGGCTTTTGGTCTGCTGCTTGGATGGAACAAAAAAGTTTGGGCATTTATTGATCCTGTAATTCAGGTTTTAAGGCCGATTTCACCTATTGCATGGTTTCCTTTTATAGTTTTGTGGTTTGGAATAGGAGATGCCCCGGCTGTTGTAATCATATTTATAGCAGCATTTTTTCCGATTCTTCTTTCCACTGTTTCGGGAGTCGGAAATGTGGATGCTATTTATATGAAAGTAGCAGATAATTTCGGTATAAAACAGCCCGGTCTGTTATTTAAAATTGTATTTCCGTCAGCGTTTCCCCATATTGCAAACGGCCTGCATCTTGCTTTAGGATCAGCCTGGGTGTTTCTTGTGGCAGGTGAAATGGTGGGAGCGCAGTCCGGTTTGGGATTTATGATTATTGACGCTAGAAACTCCTTAAGATCTGATTTGGTGCTGGCCGGAATAATCATTATAGGAGTTTTGGGGCTTTTACTGGATCGTTTGATAAGGCTGCTTGAAAACAGAATAAAAAGACAATGGGGAGTAATATCGGAGGAGAGAAATTAGTATGTTTATTTCAGTCAGTGACGCGTCCAGGGAATATTTCTTTAAAGACAAGGGAAAGACAACGGCCCTTCATAAAGTAAACCTGGAAATAGAAAAAGGTGAATTTATCTGCCTTTTGGGGCCAAGCGGATGCGGAAAATCAACATTGTTAAATCTCATAGCAGGTTTTGACAAACCTACTTCGGGTCAAGTAAGTATTAACGGAGAGGTTGTTTTAAAACCGTCGGAAGACAGGATTACAATTTTTCAGAATTACGGTCTGCTTCCCTGGAGGAATGTTTTAAGGAATGTTGAATTGGGACTTGAAGCCAAGAAAATTCCAAAGAAGGAAAGAAGGCGTATAGCCGAAGAATATATTGAACTGGTCGGACTTTCTGCATATAAAAACCATTATCCTGCACAACTTTCAGGGGGAATGCAGCAGAGAGTTGCACTGGCAAGGGCATTGGCAGTAGACCCTGATATACTTCTTATGGATGAGCCGTTTGGTGCTCTTGATGCTATGACCAGGATGAGCATGCAGGATGAGATAGAAAGGCTATGGCAGGAAAAGAAGAAAACCATAATCTTTGTTACCCATGATATTGAAGAGGCGGTTTTCCTTGCCGACAGGATTGTGATTATGACTCCGTCGCCCGGCAGAATAAAAAGCATCATTAAAGTGCCGCTTGCAAGAAAAAGGGACAGAACCGGAGTTGATTTTTTTAAAATCAGGGACAAGGTTTTTGCGGAATTTGGACTAAAAGATACCGTTGAACCAGATTACTATTTGTAAGTACTTAAGCGATTAAGATATTAATTATTAATTTTCTCATATAAGAGTGTCTTAAATTTTGCACATTATTATAAAATTGTTTAAATATATAAAGATATAAATTATATCGTATATTTTTGTAGTATTGATTATCTAATATTGAAGTTTTATTCCCTGATGGAAATTTACAAGTACATCGGGGAATTTTTTTTATATGTATGATGAATTAAAATAAAAATGTATTTCCTTGCTGTGTATGAGTTAAAATATTACAAATTATTTGCATATGGAAGTATATGTATGTATAATTGTAGATAACTTATATTATATTTTCCGGCTTAAAAGTATAGATTTTTTAAATGACAATAACAGATAGCAGAAGTTTTATTTTTCTCTTTAGCCTATAAAAGCCTCTAAAAACAACATCCTTAGATTTAGCTCCTTATAAACTCATTTATATTTAAATTATATTTAATTTTAATTAAGTGAAATGATTTATATCTAACCAAGGAGGAATAAATGTCAAAAGAAAATCAGGATGTCATCAAAAATGATATTTTTACATGGATAGAAGAAGAGCTTAAACCGGAATTTTGCACATCTGAAAATTTCATTTATAACGAAATGGAATCACAGTCGGATTATAGCTTACCTGTAATATATCAGGACTTCGATGATAATGTCAGTTTTATAAGCTATAAAGCCGGCAGTAAATTGCCGTTCGAAGATAACAGCTTTGACGGAATTTTAGCAGCATCCAGCATAGAGCAGACTCCGGACCCGAAGGCTACATTATATGAGTTATATAGAATTTTAAAACCTGGCGGAAAAATCAGGATTTTTTACGAAGCATTAAGTAATTATAAGGACGGATATGAAAATGATATTTGGATAGTAGGACTTACTGAAAACAGATGTAAATTAGTTCTTTTTGACAGGAATATAGAAAATGAGTTTGCCCTGCAATATGGATTGACAATTGCCATGGCAGAAAAAGACTTAAAAACAAGATTGGTAAGCAACAGCAAATCAAACAGTGAAAATGATGATAATGTCAGATTTGAACAGGTATCTGTATCATTTTTGGTAAGTATTAAAGAGCTTATAATTAAAGCCCAGGTATGTAAAACCGTTCATCCTTCAGGAAAAACATGGTCATCTTGGTTAAAAGAAGCTGGATTTAGAAAAGTATTACCTACATATAGCGGAGGAAGTGTTGCTTATAAACTGTTTGATACATATACAGAATATGACAGACCATCAGATCTGAAATCTGTAGATGATGCAATAAAAAAGGTTGTAAAGATAGTGACAGAATTAGAAGCACCTATTGAACTTGATCCTATGATAACTGCTGTTAAGTAAATTAGTAAAAATATTTAATCATTTGAATTTAGCAATTTCGGTCGAGTGGATTTTATACTTTTTTGCTATATTGGATATCGGAGGTGGAAAATGGAGTTTTCGGAGAAAATTAAAGCTGTGGTGGATGATATTGCTGACGTAGCAGGCTACAGTAAATATCATGCATTGCGGATTTTTAAAGAACTGACCGGTCGTACGCTCTATGAAACCATCCGTGCTCTTAAGCTAACTAAAGCAGCGCAGACTTTGCAATCTAATAATGAAAAAGTAGTAGATGTTGCAATGAGCAATGGCTTTGATTCTCATGACGGATTTACGAGGGCATTTTACCGTCAGTTTGGGATTACCCCACAAAAGTACCGCAATGAAACCCCTCCGATAAACTGGTTTATCCACCATTTATCCTTTTGAACGGTTCGGATGGGAAATATCTGATGAAGGCCCATTTCTGGGTATGGGTGCGAAACCTGAAACAGGAGCGCGGGCAGCTGTCCCGGTCAGAAAAATTGTAAAAGATTAAGAAAAGAAAGGTGCTACATATGGAAAAACTTTTAAACTTAAAAAATACTTTAATAGACGAGTTTAATTCGCTTGATAGAAGGCTTACATTTAACAGACTTAAATTTACTTGATGGTTCATATATTAATTTGGAATATACGCTTCCTAACGGGCAAAAGGTTAAACTTCTGGAAGATGATAAGATGTATTTAGGAAATCAGATAGAAATTGACGGCAAAGAGCGCTGCTATGGTGTGGCAGCGGATGAAAAGTATCTGCTTGTTTGCGAGTATGGATGTAACGGCTCAGATCCGGAGATAGTTATTTATAAAAGAAGATAAAAATGCTGGAATAACTATATGATTTGATTAACCCTCGATGTTTTTGAAAGAGAGCATTCGGGGGTTTTAGTCTAAGTTTTGATTAAACAGGTAAAAATGATTTTTATATCATCATTGTTATCATATCTAACCGGATACAATTATAGATAGGATTGACGAAAAAATCAAAATAGCATAAAAGAAACGATGGGTAAGACCAAAGAAGCAACTTTAGGAAATTACTTAATCATGAGATTACAAGGACATATAACTTATAATTTAGAATATACATGAGGCATATATGAGAAATAATACAGGTTTTTCGGATACGGCACTATAACAATGTAACAGCATATGGACATGGAAATTTAGGGGATTGAAAGTAAAAATTTAAATATGGTAAAATTATCATAACTGTTTATGGGAATAGTGTTAAATCGGATTTTATTTATAAGTTCAAATTGCTGCTGTAGATCATTTTCTGAGTCTTATAACAGTCGAAAGTATTTTGCAAAAATAAGCTAATGAGTGAAAGGAAACACAATAGATGAAAAAATTACTGAAATATATTTGGTATGGTATTTTTATTTTAGTGCAATGTACCTGGGGGATTTGTCAGACACTGGTCGGGTTGGTTTTTTTCCTGATTAATATAAAAAAACAGCATAACTTCTTTAGAGGATGTATTAATACAAAATGGAACTCTTATAGCGGATTTAGCCTTGGTTTATTTGTTTTTACACCTGATGAAAATAGTGATGATCTACTGAAATATGCCAATAATTCAAAAGAAGAACTGGCAAGAAGAAGTAAAATGATTTTGGTGCATGAGTACGGACATTCTATTCAATCTTTTGTTTTAGGACCTTTTTTTATAATTCCGGGAATATGCTCTATATGTTGGGGAAGAATGAAACGTTATGAAGAGCTTCGGAAAAAATATAAAGTGCCCTACAGTTTCTTTTGGGTAGAACACTGGGCAAATTGCTGGGGTGAAAAGATAACCAAACTTCCTTCAATAGGGCAGATTGATTAAAAAATATATACATAAATTTGATCTATGCGCAAAACATGAAAAAGGTTCCTTTAACAGAGGCAAATAAGATAACTATGTAAAGAAAATAAACCTGCAAGATTAAAACACAAGGTAAAGCACTCTAAAATATTAAAGTTGGGGGAAATGCACATATGTCCATTATGGATATTGAGCTAAATTATGAGGAAAAAGGTACAGGCTTTCCTATGATTTTACTCCATGGAAACGGAGAAAATCTCGAATACTTCAGAAATCAAATAGAATATTTCGGCAGGTTTTATCGGGTAATAGCCATTGATACGAGAGGGCATGGAAAGTCGCCACGGGGAGAAAAACCGTTTACAATTACCCAGTTTGCAGAAGATTTATATGATTTTATGGTGTTAAAGGGTATTCAAAAAGCGATTATTTTAGGGTTTTCAGACGGTGGCAATATTGCTTTGAACTTTGCATTGAAACATTTGGATATGGTAGAAAAATTGATTCTTAACGGTGCGAATTTGACGCCTGAGGGTGTAAAACGTTACGTACAGATTCCGATTGAAATAGGATATAAAATTGCATCAGTTTTTGCCAAAAGATCAATTAATGCAAAGAAAAATGCCGAAATACTTGGGCTTATGGTTAACGAACCCAATATTAAACCTGAAGAACTTAAAAAGATAAATGTCCCTACATTGGTTATAGCTGGATCAAAAGATATGATTAAAACCTCTCATACAAAACTGATATATGAAAGCCTGCCGAACGCCCGTCTTGAAATTTTGGAAGGAGATCATTTTATAGCAAATAAACGGGCAGAAGAGTTCAACAAAGTGGTCCATGATTTTTTAGTTTATAATAGCCATGTTATATAATATTTCGAAAGTGGGGAGTAAATTTGCAATACAGATTAGCAGCCGAATCGGATTTAGATGAAATATGCAACTTGGTTAAAAAAGCCATTGATCGTATGGAACAACAGGGAATATACCAGTGGGACGATCTTTATCCCACCAGAAAAGACTTTTTGGAGGATATAAATAAAAATACATTATATGTAGCGGTTGAGGATGGCAGGATAGCAGCAATTTATGTTATTAATCGGGAATGTGATGAAGAATATCATGCATGCCAATGGAGCAATTCGGATGAAAGTGCGTGTATTATTCACAGACTATGTGTTTTACCGGATTTTCAGAATAAGGGTATAGGCTCTAAGATGCTTTCTCATATAGAAGAGCAAATTAAGAACATGGGGTATTCATCAGTCAGATTAGATGTATTTTCCAAAAATCCGTATGCTATCAGGTTATATGAGAAAAATGGCTATAAAAAACGCGGATATGCAGACTGGCGGAAAGGACGTTTTTTCCTGATGGAAAAAACACTTAATTAATTTAGAACAATGGGGAACGTTTAAGATGACAACAGATACTGTAAATAATAATATCTATGAAGCAGTTCAATATTTAATAAAAACAGCTGGTACTCTGATTAAGAAAAAGGGATTTAGTATAAAGTTACTTATAATGATAGAAAGGTATAAAAATGAAAATAGACCGTCTTATCGGAATTATTACTGTTTTACAGCAGAAAAAGAAAGTTACGGCCCCGTATCTTGCCAAAAAATTTGAGGTGTCACGAAGGACTATTAATCGTGATATAGAGGATATTTGCCGGGCAGGCATTCCTATAGTTACGACGCAAGGCAAGGGCGGGGGCATTTCTATAATGGAAGGCTTCAACCTTGATACCAAAATTTTTACATCCGAAGAATTGCAGGCGATTTTTACAGGACTTAAATCTATTGACAGTATTTCCAGTACATCTTATGCAGATAAGCTTAAAAGCAAGTTTTCTGGTAAGGATTCGGTAATCCCTGTTTCCGATAATATCATAATTGACTTATCAACATATTACAAAGACAGTCTTGCAAAAAAGATAGAGTTGTTAAAAAAGGCCATAAACCAAAAACGGCTTGTAAGTTTCCGTTATTATTACAGCAAAGGAGAAGCGGACAAACTGATAGAACCGTATTTAATTATGTTTAAATGGTCGAGCTGGTATTTGTTCGGTTATTGTACCGAACGGCATGATTTCCGCTTATACAAGCTTAACCGCCTATGGAATTTGCATATCACCGAAACGGAGTATGTTTTCCGAAAGATTCCGGAGCATATATCCGATTTCGACGGCCATTTTCCCGACTATTATGTAATAACGGCTGTTTTTGACAGCAGTGAGAAATATCGCCTTATTGAAGAATATGGAGTAGGCTGTTATACAGAAACAGAGGAAGGACAACTATTATTTAAGCGCGGATTTACCAACAGGGATGTTTTAATAAGCTGGCTGCTTAGTTTTGGCGATAAAGTTGAGGTTTTAGAGCCGGCAGAGGTAAGAGAAGAGATAAAAAAAATTGCAGAAAATATAATTAGAAAATACAAATAAACATGACATACAGGTGTCATGTTTTTGGTGGTATTATAGATATGTAAACGAAACAAACGATTACAAACGGTTGCCGGTTATATTAATATGTGAGCAGAAATTATTTCTTACAAAAAAAGATGAAAGGAAAAGATGCTATGAAAAAAGAGTTTTCTGTAATGCCCGAAACATTTACCGAGGCATATCCCGGAGAATTTACCGGATTTTCGTGGATGGATTTTATTACTGCCATTCCTTCACCTCTGTTTGTTGTAACCACATACAAATCAAACGGCAAAGAAAATGCCTGCCTGCAGTCCTGGTCTACTTTTGTGGGTGATGATGGCCAATTTATATGCATTATCGGCTCGGTATCAAAACGGGGACATTTATATCAGACTTTAAAGGAAACGAAATGCTGCGTACTTAATTTCCCGTCGAGGGATATCTATGATAAATGCCAAAAAACCGTTGTATACAACAACTTTGATGATGATGAAATTACCATGGCAGGACTTACCTCGGAAAAAGCAAAAACCGTAAATGCCCCGCGAATTGCAGAATGTTTTCTTAATATCGAATGTGAATTACTGTGGGAACATGAACATTTTGAAGGCAGTCGTGATGTAACGGTTGCTTTGAGAGCCACGCATATTTGCATGGACAGTGACCATTATGATGAGAACAAGCTTGGAAGGTACGGAAAAACCGGATACATGTATAATATACACAATCCCAGAAATCCTGAAACCGGGGAAATGATACCGGAATGTTTCGGTGCTTTGGAAATGTATAAATAAATTAGTTTAAACTGCTTTCATTATGAAGTTATTAATAGGGCATTTCCATATAAGTAATTTATATTGCATATAATAATTAATCAATTTGAGTATAAGAAGAATGTATAATCAAATACAGGCAAGGAGTTTATGAAAAATGAAATACGAGATTTCATGTGGCGGAGTAGTATTCACCCGCATAGAAGGAAAGATTCTATATGTAATTATTAAATCGTTGGAGGGCTATTACGGTTTTCCGAAAGGGCATATGGAGGGCAATGAAACTGAAGAGCAAACAGCCTTACGGGAGATTTTTGAGGAAACCGGCCTAAAGGTTAAATTATTACCCGGTTTTAAAACTATAGTAGAGTATCCTCTTCCTAAAAAAGAAGGTGTGACAAAAAGGGTAATATATTTTGCAGCAGAATATGAGAACCAGGAAATTACATATCAAAAAGAAGAATTGCATGGGGCTTATTTGATGACTTATGAAGAAGCTATGGATGTCTTTCAATTTGAAAACAACAGGAGAGTACTAAAAAAAGTAAATGAATTTATTAATAATATAAAGTATTAAAACTCAGTCAGTGCCAGTACTTGCACTGACTGAGTTTTTTATCAAAAAATAAAACCACCTTTTATGTATGAAGGTGGTTTTAAGTGGTATTTTTAAGTTAAAGGTCCTAGTTTTAAAGGTTTTGCAAACAGCAAGAATAACATAGGAGGTTATACGAAATGGATATGAATAGTTTCACATATTCTAAACTTAAATAATTTAATTAAGTTTTATATTTTCAGCCGGTTCAGCAAACGGACCGGGTATAACATGAATGCCACGATGGTTTCCGAAATAGTCCGAATCAAAACGAATAGGAGTTGCGTCAGGGTTTTCAAAGTATTGCTCAGGCTCAAATGCTTTGCCAAGAATTTCGGTATTTATCATACGAGGATAAAAATCCTTGATGTAATCATAAATATTGGTATCAAGATAATATTGGCCGTCTTTTTCTACAAGTTCTATCTTAAGTTCCGGATGTTTTCTATCATCTACATATCCGTTTACTTCCTTTTTCCAAGCCTTAGCACCGTTTAAATATACGTTTCCTTCGCTCCAGATTGGAAGATGACCGAAATGAACAGGTTCTAAAGCTCTCATGTTAGGAAACTTGGTAAAGTCAAACTGGGAAATCCATTCATCATAAGTCGGGTATTCATCGAAAACGTGAGTACCGACCTGTCTGTTTTCATAGAATACTTTTTCTTTTTCATGATGATCCAATATTACGAAATCATCTGCCGGCCATTTCTGAACAAAAATGTTGTTGTAAAAACGGTTGTCACCATGAAGGATAGTCATAAAGCCCATCACTTCCGTACGGTGAGGTATGTGGTAAGGTGTATAACGCCAGGTGGTCCCTTCACCGACACTGGTAAATGAACCGCAAATCAGATTGTGAACCAAAGCCACACCTTGGGTTGCAAAACGAAGGCTTACGTCCGACAAGAGGATATTGTTATCTATCAGAGTAGGGCCGTGGCTTACTTCCACAAATAAATCCTGTGACATCATACTTCCGGGAAGTTGTTTTGCGTACGGCGGCCTTTGGTTATCATGAAGCAGGTTTTGTGTAATACGGGTACCTTGTGCTTCCCAGTCGCACCAAATTCCCATTGTGCAATGGTGGACATGGTTGCGGCGCATAATCACATCTATAGCCGCATGCAGCTTGATACCTGCAATTTCTGCTCCGCCCAGTTCCATCATATTGTTGATATGGTGGATATGGTTGTCCTCTATGATACTGAAAACACCACCCATACGGCCGATAATACCACCCTGTTCACAGTGGTGAATATTACAACGGCGAATTATATGACTGCCGATATTTTCTTTAAGCCAGCCGTGGTATTGGCCGCGGCAAACTGCATCGCGTTCCATCTGGGTAGGGCTTTTAACTTGCTTATAGGTAAAGTAATGCTCATTATCAGGATCAAGATATTTTCCGAGGGAAATTCCGGCACATTTGCTGTTTGAGATTTCGCAGTCTTCAATAATCCAGCCTTTGCTCCAGTGAGGACCTATCATTCCGTCTTGGTAGGCTGCGGGCGGAGCCCAGGTTGTGGCGGCTTTATCTATTTTAAATCCCCTAACTGTAATGTAATTAACGCCGGTTTTAGAAGGCATAAAGCATCTGCGGCGTACTGTAATTTCTACATTTTCTTTATTGGGATCAAGGCCCTGGAAGTTGGCATAAATAATTGTTTCGTCCGTTTCTTTATCCTGTTCTGTGTACCATTTATATATGGAATCTTCCGGTACCCAGCTGTATTCGTAAACTTCGCCTTTGATGCATTCTTCCAAACTTGTGGCTTCATACATAGCTTTGTCATTTAAGAATACACATCCGGTATGCTTGTTTGGTGTTGCAAAATACCAGTCCCCGTAAACCAAAGTAGTGTAAGGATTGTAATCACCGAATACACTGTTTGGAATACGGCAAACCCAAACGTTTTCTTTATAATGATGCCAGTTTTTAACCAGTTCGGCACCGGTTATAACAGCTCCTAGCGGAGTAGTACTGATATAAGTGATACGGGCATCTTCTGTACCGGCATGAATCGGATCAACATATTCACGGTAAACCCCTGGTGCTACAAGCACTTCATCTCCCGGGAGTGCTATCTTAGCAGCGTCACTTATCCTGCGAAACGGTCTATCTTGGGAGCCGTTTCCGTCATTTTTGGCATTTACATCTACATAGTATTTCATGATACTCCTCCTATTTATGAAAAAAGTAATTTATGTAACTCCTTCCATATGTAATTATATCATGGTAAACAAGTAATATCTATTATTTAAAATTTTATTTAGTAATATGTATTTCCTTATTTGTAAATGATAAAAGATGAATTATCATTATAAATTTTCCGAAGTAAAATTAAAATTTAACAATAACCGGTATTGGCAGAAAGAGAATCCAATAAATTAAAGGTGGAAACATGGGAGTGCATCATTAGTATTAGTATAGGCTTATTTCCGGTCTAATTAACTGAAGCTAAACTATTGCTGTTATTGTGGCTGATTTTTGAATAACGCTTGGCAGTTTGAAAGGTATAAAAGCAACTAGGTTTTAAAGTGTTTCATAGATTTAAGCCCGATATGAGTTTGGAGGAACATATCGGGATGGTTTTATGTTTAAAAATAAGCAGAATGTTTTAAGTTATTTAAATATCTTGTATTACCACATGAATACCGGCACTATATTCTGTATATGCAAGTCTGGACTATATTCAGCCTTTATGGTAAAATGTTTCTCGTCGTTAAATTTACATTGGAGGAAAATATATGAATCAACCATCAACCGACGGCGTATTTGGCAAAATAAAAAATACTTTCATTGGTGACCGTAAATTTTACACCAAGGTATTTATGCTTGTTCTTCCTCTTATTGTGCAGAACGCTATTTCAAATTTCGTTAATCTTCTTGACAACATCATGATCGGGCAGGTAGGAACAGCTCAGATGTCGGGTGTTGCTATAGCAAACCAGCTTTTTTTTGTATTTATTATTACGGTTTTTGGCGGACTTTCAGGTGCGGGAATATTCGGTGCACAATTTTTTGGAGCAGGAGATCATGAAGGCTTACGAAATACGGTAAGGTTTAAACTGTGGACTGTTACTGTAATTTTAGCTATTGCAATAACTGTATTTATGACCGGTGGTGACCGGTTAATATCCTTGTATCTTACAGGTGAAGGTGACCCTGCCGAAAGAGCAGCCATGTTCGAATACGGCAGAAATTATCTTCGTATAATGCTATGGGGGCTTTTCCCTTTCGCTCTGTCACAGGTATACAGCGGAACACTTAGGGAAACGGGAGAGACCTTTATCCCGATGGTAGCAAGTCTGGCAGGTGTGTTTACAAATCTCTGTCTGAATTACGTATTGATATTCGGAAAATTTGGATTTCCGGCGTTAGGTGTTGAAGGTGCAGCCATAGCAACTGTAATTTCTCGGTTTGTTGAACTTGCTATAATTATTGTGTATGTTCATAAAAATCCAGAAAAATTCAAGTTTGTCCGAGGGCTATATCGGACTATGAGAATTCCGAAAAATCTGTCATTAAATATTATAAAAAAGGGAATACCTCTTTTGATAAATGAGCTTTTATGGTCACTTGGCATGACCACTTTGACACAAATATTCTCAACCAAGGGATTAAATGTTGTCGCGGCCCTTAACATAACAAGCACATTAACTAATATGTTCAATGTTGTTTATATTTCCATGGGGTCTGCAGTAGCTGTTATGGTAGGACAAGCTCTAGGAGCCAATGATATACCCCGTGCAAAACAAACAGCATGGAGGCTTATATTTTTCAATGTTTGTGTATGCATAGTGATTGGGAGTATACTTGTAGTCTTGTCTCCGGTGTTACCACATATTTATAATACTACAGATGATGTATATAATCTGGCTACCCGCTTTATGCAGACAAGTGCTGTGTATATGGCGATTAATGCAGTTACGCACTGTTCATATTTTACAATACGATCCGGAGGAAAAACGTTTGCTACATTCCTTTTCGACAGCGCCTATACATGGGTAATATTCGTTCCTTATGCCTACCTTCTTACGCACTTTACAAGTTTAAACATTTATGTACTTTATCCGGTTTGTTATTTGGCAGATGTTATTAAGTGCATAATAGGAATAACTGTTGTAAAGAGTGGTTATTGGGCTCAGAATATGGTTTCGGATACTGCCTCGAAAGAGTGTATTGAATCAAATACAGAAACATTGTAAAGGGACGGGAAAAATCATATTATTTTGAAAACATTTTATATAACATGATCAGGATATATGAAATTTTAAATATTATATAAGGAGTGGCCGATATGAAAGATGTAGAGGGAAAAAAACCGTGGGATTCAGATCAAATAACAAGAGATTACTTTGACTCATTATTGGTAGAAATGAGGCATATTGATTCTGAAATACCTTCAACTAAATTCGAATTATACGGAGAAACATTTGATACACCAATTATGATGGCAGCCCTGTCTCATTTAGGCAATATTCGTGAAAACGGAATGGTTGAGATGGCCAAAGGTGCCTTGGAAGCTAATGCAGTTAACTGGGTAGGTATGTGTGATGAAGCGGAGTTAGAAGCTATTACGGCTACCGGAGCCCGCACCATAAGTATAATTAAACCATATGCCGATAATGACTATATTTTCCGCAGAATTGAGCATGCGGAACGGTGTGGGGTTATGGCTGTAGGCATGGATATAGACCATTCTTTCGGATCGAACGGCAAATATGATGTGGTGTTGGGCGAGAAGATGAAATCTAAGACTCTTTCGGAATTAAAGGAGTTTATTAAGTCAACTAAACTGCCCTTTATTATAAAAGGCGTTTTAAGCGAGCAGGATGCCTATAAAGCTCTGGAAGCCGGAGCTAAAGGAATTGTTGTATCTCATCATCATGGAATAATGAATTATGCAGTTCCCCCTTTATACGTATTGCCAAAGATAGCTAAAGTAATCAATCGTCAAATACCTATATTCGTTGACTGTGGAATTATAAGCGGTATGGACGCATTCAAAGCACTAGCCTTGGGTGCGGATGCTGTTTCAGTCGGAAGAGCTATTATGGAGCCGTTAAAAAAGAACGGCTGGGAGGGTGTAAAGAATCAGATTATTAAGATGACAGAAGAACTGGCCGGTGTAATGGCAAGAACCTGCTCCAGGGATATAAAGAATATAGACCCGTCCGTAATCTGGCACAGAAACGGATGGTAAAGAAAATAATAAGAGTTTAAAACGGGAGAATCTCAACTGTGAGATTCTCTTATTTTTTAATGCACCGGCTTGGTACCATCTAACGGGTGAAAATGTATAACTATTTTAATTTTTATTGTTTTTATATAAGCATGTTATTAAAACATATCCTAATAATATTTGAAAAACAGGTATATAATTTGTGCCATGGAATATTTTCGTAAAAAATTTAATGTTAAGCAGTGCAATGTAATGAGACAATGAAAAGAACAGAGAAGGTAAACCTAATATAATTAACCTGAATAAATTGATTTTCCATTTACCGGATTTTTTACTTTCGGCAGATAAATGGTCCAAACCCAAAAGAATACCGATAATAATATTGAAAATAAAAGGTATTGTAATTAAGTAAATATAACTGTTTCCGGAGCCCCATGTTCTACTATTGTATATAAATTCAAGCTTCTCAATAACATACTCCTTTAGAAATACGATTAAGGTAAATATAAGAATGAAAATACAATACTTTAGTAATGCTTTTTTTCTCATTATCTATCTCCTGCTTGTAAATACTAACCTGATAAACATAACTTGATAAAAAATATATTAATTAATAAAATAAAAATAGCACTTTGCTTATTATGTTCCTCGAATTATTTTCTCTTGCATATGCTTTTAATGTTTTGAAGAATATATCAAAAGTTTTATGGGTAATTGTAAGAATTATACACATTTTACATCAAATGGGCAAATATGTCAATTAATAGTGAAATCTGATAGCTTTATTTAATAGGCAGATTGTCGTTGAATGCTTACAATATTTTATTTTACGGTATGCGAATTGATGTTCAACCAAATTTACATACTGGTTTTAAATTAATTCGGTAAAGAAAATATAGTTTATTAAAGCAAAAATAAAATATCATAATCAGAAATGGGGTGGGCCATGAATCTATACGAAAAAGCAAGTACCGGTTTGAAGGGATTAGATCAGGTAATTGACTACCTGCGGTTTGGAGATAACGTAGTTTGGCAAGTGGATTCGGTTTCGGACTATAAGAAGATGGTTAATTATTTTGCAGAAAGGGCAAAAGAAGAAAACATAAAACTAATTTATATCCGTTTTGCAAAACATGAGCCTGTATTCGAAAACGATAAGGATATTAAGATATATCATATTAATGCAAAAAAAGGCTTCGAAAGCTTCGCCACTGAAATACATAATATCATAAAAGAGGAAGGTAAAAGGGTATATTACGTTTTCGATTGCCTCACTGATTTATTGGAATATTGGCATTCGGATTTGATGATCGGTAATTTTTTTAAGGCTACCTGTCCTTATTTATATGATCTATATACGGTTGCATATTTTGCTATAATACGAAATTGTCATACCTACAGTACCATAGCCGGCATTCGTGAAACAACTCAGTTACTCCTCGATCTATATCATATCAATGATAAAATCTATATTCATCCTCTTAAAGTATGGCAGCGCTATTCACCTACCATGTTTTTCCCGCATTTGATACAAGGACAGGAGGCTGTCTGCATAACTTCAAGTTCAGACGCAGCCGAACTTTTTAATAACATAAACCGTGGAGATATAAGGCTGGATCACTGGAATACTATCTTTAACGATGCGAAAAAAGTGCTTGGCGCTTCCCAAAGAAGGCAGGAAGCAGTTAAGAAGCGGCTTATGAAAATGATTATCGGCAATGACTCAAGGATGTTTAAGTTATGCGACCGGTATTTTACCCTAAAAGATATACTTGCCATTGCATCCAGAGAAATCGGCACAGGCTTTATCGGGGGTAAAAGTGTCGGAATGCTTTTGGCAAGAAAAATTTTAGAAACTGAAGGCGGTGACTTTGTTTCATCATATTTGGAGCCCCATGATTCATTCTATATCGGCTCCGATGTTTTTTACACATATATAGTTCAAAACGGCTGGTGGAGGCTAAGGGTCAAGCAAAAAACACCGGAGGGCTATTACAAATATGCCAAAGAACTTAAGGAAAAACTATTGCACGGAACATTTCCTAAAGAAATTCAGGAGCAATTTGTTCAAATGCTGGAATATTTTGGCCAGTCACCTATTATAGTACGATCAAGTTCGTTGCTGGAAGATAACTTTGGCAATGCCTTTGCCGGGAAATATGAGAGCGTTTTCTGCGTAAATCAGGGGACACCTCAGGAAAGATATGAGGCTTTTGAACAGGCAGTACGTATAGTTTATGCAAGTACCATGAACGAAGACGCATTAAACTATCGGATGAATCGGGGACTGGCATGGCAGGATGAGCAAATGGCTATATTGGTGCAAAGGGTATCGGGAGACAGGTATGGGGATTACTTTTTCCCTCATATCGCCGGTGTCGGATATTCTTCCAACCTTTATGTATGGGATGAAAGTATTGACATGAATGCAGGGATGTTAAGGCTTGTATTCGGATTGGGTACCAGAGCAGTGGACCGGACCGACGGTGACTATGTAAAAGTAGTATGCCTGGATAATCCCCTTAGAATTCCTCCGATGAATTTGGAAGACCAGAAGAAATTCTCGCAACACCGTCTGGACCTACTTTCATTTAAAGACAATATCATGGAAAGCAAAGATGTGGATGAGGTCTTATCCATACCATTAAAAACAGACAAGAATCTGTTTGTAAGCCCAGACTATGCAACTTTAGCCCGATTACGCGAACTGGGTTATAAAGATTATAAGACTCCTTATCTTTTGGATTTTAAAAAAGTTTTTACGGATACACAATTTGCCGCAATAATGAGTAAGATGCTAAAAGTTTTGTCACAAGCATACGATTATCCGGTTGATATTGAGTTTACGGCTAATTTTAATAAAGATAACGGTTTTAAAATAAATCTCTTACAGTGCCGTCCGCTGCAAACCAAAGGACTGGGAAAGACTGTTATGATACCGGAAATAAAGGATATAAAGGATTGCTTCTTCTCAAGCAAGGGTAATTTTATGGGCGGAAGTATACGCCTGCCTGTTGATTATGTAATTTTTATAAAGGCTGAAACTTATTTAAACTTGAGTGAACAGGATAAATACGAGGTGGCAAGGCAAATAGGTATTATTAACAGGGAAATGAAAGGGAAAAATACTATGCTTATAGGGCCCGGCAGGTGGGGAAGTACCACACCATCCCTTGGGATTCCGGTACATTTTTCTGAAATCTGTAACATGAAAGTCCTTTGTGAATACTCATCAAAAAAAGAAGGTTTTATGCCGGAATTGTCTTACGGCAGCCATTTCTTTCAGGATATTGTTGAATCGGAAATTTTTTATGTGGCTATATTTGACGGATATCAGGATGTGATTTTCAATCCGGACCGTATTTTACGCAAGGAAAATTTGATTGCATCTTTCCTGCCTGAAAGCAGTAGTTTTAAAGATGTAATTCATATTGCAAATACAAGCGGAATGGAGATTTATTCTGATATTGTTACCCAAAGGCTTTTGTGCAGATAAAAGTTTTCTACGCATATTAATTGATAAAAATTAAAACTGTAGAAACAATGTGATTTAATTATAAATTTGCTAAACTTGCTTAGAATATATTAGAAAGATTAAATGTTAACTTTATTTAATTAACGGAGGACATTTATTATGATAAACAGTAGTTCAGGCAGGCAAATTATAATTATCGGTACCGGGGTTGCAGGGCTTTCGGCAGCAAAAGCGGCGCGAACTCAGGACCCTGAAGCTGAAATAATTATGTTTGGTGAGGAAAATCTGGTACCGTATTATAGGCTCCGTTTATGTGAATTTATTGGCAAGAGTGCGGATTTTGATGGACTTAAAATAAATGATGAAGAATGGTTTAAGAAAAATAAAATTCGGTTGGAATTATCCTCAAAAGTTACATTAATAGATACCGGTGCAAAGAAAATTAGGGCAAACGGTAAAGAATATAGTTTTGACAGCTTAGTACTGGCTACCGGAAGTACACCCATTATGCCTCCATTTAAGGGTAAGGAGCTTTCGAAAGTTCATACCTTATGGACCTGGGCGGATGTTGCCGAAATAAATAAGAGCCTTAATGGGGCTAAAAAGGCGGTTGTTATAGGCGGCGGATTACTTGGGCTTGAAACGGCACATAAAATTTCGGAAATGGGTATAAATGTGACTTTAATAGAAGGAATGCCAAGATTATTGCCTAAGCAGTTGGATGAAGAGGGATCGCAAATATTTAATGACAAGGTACAAAGTTTGGGCATATCGGTTTTGTGTGGTAAAACCGTAACAGGGTTTGAAGGGGACAGTCTCGGAAATGTTAATAAGGTGCATATGACTGACGGAACAGTAATTGATGCCGATGTAGTTATAGTGTCGGTCGGTGTTGCACCTAACACTTCTGTTATTAAAGATACTGGTATTAGTATGGACCGGTTTGTGAGTGTTAACGAGAAAATGGAAACCAGCATTAAGGATATATACGCAGCAGGAGATGTGGCCGGTATCAAGGGCAGATGGTTTGGACAATGGGCTGTGGCAAGCAAACAAGGACAGGTTGCAGGTATAAATGCCGCGAAAGGAAATGCCGAGTACAAAATAACGGATGTTCCTTATATACTAGCCACTATGGGAACAAGAGTAGTCTGTTCGGGTGATACAGGTGTTATAAAACCGGAGAATTCTAATGAAACTTATGAAATTGACCAAAGGATTGACAAAGAAAAATTTAATTATTCCAGACTTGTATTCCGGAAGGGAGTGTTTGTCGGATATATGCTAATCGGTGAACCGGCAAAAGCTTTTAATAAACTCCAGTCATTGCTTCAGACCGACGTAAGCATTGAAAACTTATATAATGTTTTATTTAATGACTAAAATATCGTTTTCATCGATATTTTAGCCAGTGTTACTAATATAAGATTATAAAATGAAGATAAAGGTACAGATATGACTGCTTATTTTATAACAGCTTTATTGATTTGACCAGGTAAAAACATACTTAATTTCGTCGGCTCCCATTTATAGGGGAGCTTATTATTTTACGAAACATACATTCGTATAAAGAGGATATTCTGCAAGAATTTTTGAAATTTTAAAAACTTGTGATATATGGCTTACCGGCAAGTGTAGCAGAATAATCTTAAGATTTCCTGTAGAAAAATCTCAAATTTTAGGTTATAAATGATTTAGATACATCTATTTTTACTTTTTTAGATGGAGGAGTCAGGATGAATTTTTCAAAACTTAAGAAAAATATAATTGATGTTATAAAAGAACAGCAAATAAAACTTGGTTACAGAAAAGAATCTGTGCGTTTGTACTATCCGTTACAGTCACTTAACCGGCTTTTAGGCACAGATTTAAATGAAAGTGAAATGAAATCGGTTTTAAACGCATTTGCAGAATGTGTTAAAGAAGAACTGGGATCAATCGGTATTTCTTGCGAAAATAAAAGGTTTTGCTTTTTCCTACCGGAAGAAGCATCTGAATTCATTTATAGTCACACAGACCAGAATGGATTTTTATATGATTTTATATCTACGGTATCAAAACACAATGTTTCGGTTGATGAAATTATTGGGGTATTTAAAAAATACTCGGACTGTGTTCATGTTGAAAAAATTAATAACGGAGAATTTGATTACCTGATATATTTTGAAAACGGCGAGCCTGATGATTACAGGTACTGTCTGACTGTTGAAGGGGAGCATATTATTTATCATCGGTTTACTTTAGAAGACTATAAGGATTTTTATACAGACAATTAACTTAAGATTGCTTTATTAAACCGTCACTTTTGACGGTTTTTATTATTATTTTTTTGATGTCTAAATTTCTACAAATATGGATTTTAGATAAATGATATGGTTGATTGAAGTATTATAATATGGTTTTATTAACCAAATTTTAATAATATAATCAAAATATAATTTTAAATGCTTTTATCTATGATATAATTATTTATGTTGATTAAGAAAGAACGTTATTCATGTTTTATACAAGTATTTATTCCGGGATTTAGATGGTATATTGTTTGATACATACCCTGCAATAGCTACCACATATAAGGAAGTATTAAAGAAAGAATATGGTATCGACTGAGATTTTAATGAAATTTTGGACTTGGCAATAATGCAAGAAAAATCAAATGGCTGATTTTAATATAAAAGATTAGATGGACCTAAAAGAAATAATAGGTTTAAAATAAACCGGTTGGTTTAAGAAACATATATCCGTAATAAAGGGAAACCATCTATAGAGGTTTATTATGGTTTTTATTCAAACTTAAATAGAAAGGAAAGTAGTCTATGAAAAGTATAAAACCTGGAAGAGGACCGTCAAAAAAGGGTATGGTAAGTAGCATTGCTGCCATTTTATTTATTATATTTTGGTGTATAAGTGCCGCATCTATGGGAGCATATATAATGATTCCGTTTGGACTTATTGCAATCGGTGTGTCTGTTTATAATTTGATATACAACTATCATAATTTAACAAAAGAGAACCGTTACTCTATTGTTGATATAGTAGATGAAGATGAGGAGTCAGATCCGCTGAATGAGATATACGGCAGAAAAACATCTGCCAATCAATCTATCCATGAAAAAAACGGCACAAGTGTTTCATTTTGTCCTTATTGCGGAACATCTGTTTCTTCAGAATTTGATTTCTGTCCCAAGTGTGGGAAGAATCTGCCTGACTGATTTACGGGTTTAATTTATATTGAGCAGGATTTTCTGAAAGGGCAATAAAGTTTTTTAAAACGGCTTTATTAAAGACTAAAATTACAGTAAATATGACAGCATAATGGAATATTTTCCTTGCAAAGAGAGAAAATTTGTTTTATTATGTTAGATACAATTAAATATTGTGAGTAATCATGAGTGAGGAGTGAGATTATGCTTAAAATGAAACCGGCCAAAGTATTGCTTCTTATTTTTGTATTTACTCTTGCACTCTACGGATGTAGTGGCAAGAAGGAAGATACAAATAAGAGTAAAACTCCCGCGAATGAGAACTCGTCTTTCACGGAACCTACGGAGGCGACAGAATCGGAGCCTACCTATGGGGGTTCAATCACAGTAGGTATAACCCAGGATTTGGACGGTCTTGACCCGCACAAGGCATTATCGGCAGGAACCAAAGAAGTTTTATTCAATATTTTTGAAGGATTGGTGAAGTTTGATCCTGACGGAAATTTAGTTCCGGCTGTGGCAGAAAGCTATCAGATTTCAGAAGACGGAATGGTATATACTTTTACCCTTAGGGAAAATGTGAAATTTCATGATGGCAGACTTGTTACAGCTGATGATGTCGTATATTCGATAAAGAGAAGCGCCGGTATGCTAGAACCGCAAGATCCAACGGTTATAGTTGAATCGGCGCTTTCTGTTATTTCTGATGTGATTGCAACCGGTGAAAGAACGGTCGAAATTCGCTTAAAACAGGCAGAAACGGAACTGCTTCCATATTTAACATGTTCAATTGTACCTAAGGATTATGAGGGTCTGAATACCAAACCGATCGGTACGGGGCCTTTTAAGTTTGTATCCTATACCCCGCTACAGAGTATCGTCATGGAAAAGAATGAGGAATATTATCTTAAAGGGGTTCCGTATCTTGACCGGGTTACTTTCAAGATATCATCCAATACGGATGCAGCATTTATGGAACTTCAGGCAGGAAATATAGATATCCTTCCTTATATTACCGATTCACAGGCGTCATCGCTTCCTAAAGGATATCATCTTGAATCGGGACCCATGAATCTGATTCAAGGGCTCTTTATAAATAACAAAGTTGCACCTTTTGACAATAAACTGGTAAGACAAGCCTTATGCTACGCTATAGACCGGCAGGCAGTTATAGATATGGTTGCCGGAGGGCGGGGAAACGTCATAGGTACCAATATGTATCCTGGTTTTAAGAAATATTATGACGAAAGCCTTGTTAATGTATATCCGTATAACCCGGAAAAAGCTAAGGAATTACTGAATGAAGCTGGATATCCAAACGGTTTTAAATTTACTATAATCGTTCCATCAAACTATCAGTATCATGTCGATACCGCCCAGGTTATTGTTGAACAGTTAAAACAGGTTGGAATTACAGCTCAAATTCAGCTGATTGAATGGTCCAGCTGGAAGTCTGACGTATATCAAGGACGAAATTACGAGACAACCCTTGTAGGCCTTGCTGCCGAACTGGCACCAAGAAAGGCACTATCAAGATTCTGTTCGGATGCGAATAATAATTTTATGAACTATATTAATCCTGAATTTGATGCCCTTTACAAACAAGGAGAATTAGAAACCGAAGAAGAAAAAAAGATTCAGTTGTATAAAAAGATGCAGGCTATGCTTACCAATGATGCTGTTGCCGTATTTATTCAGGATCCGCATCAGATGACTGCTGTAAATGATAAATTGGGCGGATATACTTACTATCCGATTTATGTTCAGGATATGGCACGGGTATATTATAAAAAGTAATATTATCGATTATTCTTATAATGGTCTAATAAATGGTTATATAAAAGCAGATCTGCTTATATGTCAGCAAAGAAGATAATCCACAGGAAATTCTTTTAAAGTTTCCTGTGGATTAAACCTGTAATTTAGAAAATAATATCCTATTATATTTAGAAATTAATAAATCCTACTATAAAGATAAAATTATAAATACAATTTAAAAAGTAAAATTATATTTAAATTAAGGAGGTGAAGGTACGGATGAAGTATACTTTAAAAAAATTAGCTACTCTCATAGTGTCACTGCTTATTACTTCCGTTCTGACCTTCACAGCTTTTCAGATAATTCCGGGTGACAGTGCTTTAAATGCCCTTGGTATGGATGCAACAAAAGAGCAATTGGAAAGATACCGGGAAGAGATGGGGCTTAATAAAAGCCTTCCCATTCGATACATTAACTGGCTAAAAGGAGCCTTGAAAGGAGATTTCGGTTATTCAACCCAGTACCAGATGCAAATGAAAGCAGGTACACTAATCAAAGAACGTTTGATTGTAACTATTTGGCTTGCAGTAATGTCGTTTTTGCTTATAGTTGTTATCTCCATACCCCTTGGAATTTTTTCTGCCGGAAAAAAGAACGGTATATTGGATTCTTTTATTACCTTGATTACGCAGTTTTTTATGTCGGTACCCCCATTTTTTTTGGGTATGTTAATTACTTTGATATTTGGGATTATATTAAAATGGTTTACTCCGGGAAGTTACATAAATCCATGGGAGAACTTCGGACAGTTCTTAAGATTTATGATATTTCCTGCCATTGCTGTGGCAGTACCAAAGATTGCTATGACTGTGAAATTTTTACGAAGCTCTTTGCTTAGGGAAATGGAACTTGATTATGTCAGAACGGCTAAAAGCAAAGGGATGACAAAGACAAGAATTCTTATCAGGCATATACTTAAAAATGCGTTAATTCCTGTAGTAACTTTTTTAGCCATGATGTTAGCTGACATATTGGCAGGAGCCATTCTTGTGGAACAGGTTTTTAACCTTCCCGGTCTTGGCCGCTTGCTGGTATCATCTATAGCAAACAGGGATTATGCAGTTGTACAGGCCATTATCCTTTATATCGTATCCGTAGTAATAATTATAAATTTTCTTGTTGATCTTATTTATCAATGGATTGACCCCAGAGTCAAAAGAGATTAGAGCAGGGTAGAGTGAAGAAGATGGTAAAAATAAAAGGGAAGACCTACCATTTAAATTATATATTGGGCTTGGTTATAACATCTTTAGTGCTTTTAATTGTTATTATAGGCTTTTTTTATACTCCTTATGACCCAAATACAATGAATGCAGCCTTGAAAAATTCTCCTCCGAGCCTTATGCATCCGCTTGGAACCGATAATTTTGGCAGAGATATTTTAAGCCGTGTTATGGTTGGAGCAGGAACCACATATGTAATAGCCGTTTCAATAGTACTTATAGGGGCATTCTTTGGAACCGTAGTCGGAGCCCTGACAGGATATTTCGGCGGATGGTTAGATGAAGTAATAATGAGGTTTAATGATGTTTTAACCGCAATTCCGAGTATTTTGCTTGCACTGGTATTTGTAAGTATCTTCGGACCGGGAACATATAATATTATCTTTGCTCTGGGAATTTTATTTGTCCCCAGTTATGCCCGTGTGATAAGAAGTGAGTTTATTGTCCTAAGGGAAAGGGATTTTGTAAATAACGCAAAACTTATGGGGGCGGGTAGCCTGCGGATTATGTTTATTCACATACTGCCCAATACCAGGAATGTTTTGATACCTGCTCTTTTAATCGGATTTAATAATGCCGTGCTAGCCGAAGCAGGCCTAAGTTATCTGGGGCTTGGTGTACAACCCCCTCAGGCAAGCCTTGGACGTATGCTCTCCGAAGCTCAAAGTTATCTTTTGGATTCTCCGTGGTATGCATTGGCTCCGGGATTAATGATAATCCTGACAGTCCTCGGTTTTAGCCTCATCAGTGGAGGAATGGGAAATGACTAATTATGAAACACTTTTAAGCGTGGAAAATTTGTCCGTTGGAGTTTCAGATAAAAGAAAAATTAATACCGTAATAGATAATATTTCATTTGAGGTTAAAAAGGGAGAAATAATTGGAATTGTAGGAGAATCGGGGTCGGGTAAAACTATGACTGCCCTGTCGGTAATAGGGCTTCTTCCTCCGTCTGTCAAAATACTAAGCGGAAAAGTAAATTTTCACGGAAAAAATCTTCTTACCATAGAAGATAAGGAATTTCGCAGGCTTAGGGGAAGCGAAATATCAATGGTTTTTCAGGATTCTATGACATCCTTTAATCCGCTTTTAACCATAGGTGCTCAGGTAGAGGAAATGCTAAGGCTACATTCCAAATATGAAAAAGAAGAATATAAAGCTTTAACTATTGAAGCTTTAGCTGAAGTGGGTTTATCAAAACCACAGGAAATATATCAAAAATATCCCCATCAGCTATCCGGCGGAATGCGCCAGAGAGCAATGATAGCTATGGCCATGATTACCCGGCCGAAACTGGTTATTGCGGATGAACCTACGACTGCCCTTGACGTTACGACACAGAGCAAAATTCTTGGGCTGCTGAAAAAAATGAACGAAAAACATGGTACAAGTATTATCCTGATTTCGCATGATCTTAGGGTAATTCAAAGCATTTGCGACAGAGCTATTGTTATGAAAGACGGTAAGATAGTAGAAGCAGGACCGACCCAGGAGTTATTTTCTGATCCCGAAAATGAGTATACAAAAAAGCTTCTTGCCGCAATTCCCGTACCGTTTTCCAAAAACAGTATCATGTCAAACGATATTCAAAATGAAATCTTTATCAGGAATTTGGAAAGAAGTGGGAATACGTTAAAAAAAGATATACCTGACCCGGCAGAGCAGAAAAACAGACAAGATGACATACTTATGATTAAGAATCTTAATGTATTTTACAGCGAAAATGGCAAAAGACTGCTTGGCAAAAGAAGCAGGAAACAGGTAATTCATAATATGACTTTTTCGGTGAAACAGGGAGAAACTCTAGGTATAGTAGGGGAAAGCGGAAGCGGAAAATCAACGCTGGCAAAGGCTATTGTCGGACTTAATAAAGAAATTGAAGGTATTATTAATATCAATGATGGGGCTACCGAAGGGTTGGTATCTTTTTTGTCAAAGCCGCAGATGGTTTTTCAGGACCCATACGGAAGTTTAAATCCGACAAAAAAAATCGGATGGATTTTGGAAGAACCTTTAAAACTTCAGACGAAGCTTAAGAAAAAAGAACGTTTAGCAAAAGTTAATGAAATTATCCGTGAAGTAGGGCTTTCAACGGAGCATTTAAAACGGTACCCTTCTCAGTTAAGCGGCGGACAAAGGCAAAGAGTAGCCATTGCTGCATCCCTTATTGTTAATCCAAAGCTGGTTATCCTGGATGAGCCTGTATCATCACTGGATGTTACTATTCAGGCACAAATACTGCGTTTGCTTAAAGACCTGCAAAAAAAATATAATCTGACTTATGTTTTTATTTCTCATGATTTAAATGTTATTTTTCAGATTTGCGACCGGGTTTGTGTCATATATCAGGGAGAAATAGTGGAGATGAAGGAAGCAAAAGAGCTATTTTTCCGGCCTGACCATGAGTACACGAAAGAACTGCTCAAATCGGCAATGCTGATATCAAAAAATTGCTGTCATATATAGAAACTAAAGATAAATTATTAGAAACGGAAAAAAATAAAATAATATGGAAAACAATAGAAATAACGCTGAATTATGTAATATCATTAAAGATAAAATAGGGAGTTGGTCAAGTGTAAGCTGTTAATGAAACTGACTTGCTAAACTTATTAGTATTTATGCTTATGAGTGATTACCCATAATATTTTAATCTAATCCGGATATTCCGGAATCCGGCACAGCATGGTCCAACTGCAATCGCCGCATATTTCTTCTCTTTTTCCGGGAAGGATTATGTTATGCAATATCAGGTTGCGAAGTTCCTGATAGGGTAAGATATCTCCGTCGGATAAATTGCACCTTAATAATACCTGGCTGTCGTAATATGAAACTTTTTCCTCGGTAGTACATCTATTATTTATATTATTCGGACATTTAAAGCAGATTGCATCAGCTTTGCCTGTAATTAGGATATGGGGATTGTTGTCCAGTATATTTTTAAAATCAGTCATATTTTTTACAAATTCGCTGCTATAACCTTTCCCTTTAAAATAGAACATGCAAAGTCCATGATGGGCTCTTATTTTGCATATATTATCTTTTTGAAATGAATTTTGGCAAAATTCGCAGTTTATATTTTTTGACCTAATAGATATCACCTCTAAAGGGAAATTTTAATTGTTAAAAATGATATTTCAAACAGGAAAATACCATATGCAAAACAGACTGTCAACTGATATAATGAAATAGGTTGACATTTTTTTATGTAAGGAAGGCTGGTTTGATGAAAGCACGTGAATTTCTTGAAATATTACATATAGCAGAACGATTGAAAGATACGCTCCGACATTGCACAACATCAAAAGGCAGGGTTGAAAGTGTTGCGGAGCATAGCTGGAGAACCGCACTGATGGCTTTTTTATTAAGAAATGAGTTTCCCGAACTGGATATGGATAAGGTTGTAGGAATGTGTCTTATTCATGATTTGGGTGAATGTTTTACCGGTGATATTCCGGTTTTTGAAAAAACGGAAAACGACCGTGAGGAGGAAGAAGCGTCATTAAATGAATGGATTAAATCTCTTCCGGATGATATTTCGACTCAGCTATCAGAACTTTTTATTGAAATGAATGCTCAAGTAACCAAAGAAGCCAAACTATATAAAGCACTTGATAAATTGGAAGCACTGATTCAGCACAATGAAGCTCCGATAAGTAGCTGGTCTGAAAATGAGTATGAATTAAATAAAACATATGCTTTTGATATTGTTAAATTTTCAGATTGGCTTATGACACTGAGAAAAGAGATATTGAATGATACAATGAAAAAGATTGAAACGGATAAATCTTAAATTATCTTTCTTATACAACGGATAATTGACTATTTGCAGAACGAAAGAAGTGGCAGAAAGCCAATAGGTATTTTAAAAGGATTAACAAAGGATGAAAAGTTTAAACTTATAATTGCAGCTTGGAACTTAAATTAAATACCCTTGATGTGTAATTGCGGTTACATATCAAGGGTATTTATATATTATTCAATTAAAATCATACTTAATAAAATATCTGTTTAATTATCAACACTGAATGAGCAACATCGTCACAATATTTCCATTTTTCAATTTGATTATTGAAAAAGTTACCCATAATAGGGGAATATCTTTATTTTTGACACATTTACGAAAGACGTCCTTTAAAATCTTCATACCCGAATGTCTTTATTATTTTTAAGCCATCTTCGTCATTATAAGTTGCAATAGCCGGAAGATTTACACCGTTGAAGGTGTTGTTTTTTACCATGGTGTAGATAGCCATGTCGGTAAATAGGAGGATATCGCCTTCTTTAAGAGGGGCCTTAAAGGAGTAGTCTCCGATAATATCGCCTGCCAGGCAGGTCAGTCCGCCAAGCCTATATGTATGAGGATAGTCGCCCGGTTCACCGGCACCGACAATCTTAGGCTTATAAGGCATTTCTATTACATCTGGCATATGGCAGGCTGCTGAGGTATCAAGGATTGCAATGTCAATATTGTTTTTTACAAAATCCAGAACTCTGGCCGCAAGGTATCCGGCATTTAAAGCTATTGCTTCACCGGGTTCTAAGTATACTTCTACATTGTATTTATTTTTAATATACATTATACATTCAATAAGTGTATCTATATCATAATCAGGCCGGGTTATATGGTGGCCTCCGCCGAAGTTAATCCACTTCATTTTCTTTATATAATTCCCGAACTTCCGGTCCACAACTTCAATCGTACGTTTTAAGACATCCGAGTTTTGCTCGCACATGGTATGAAAATGCAGGCCGTCTATACCGTCCAGGTCCTCATCATTAAAGTTGTCAATTGTAATACCGAGCCTTGAACCGGAAGCGCAGGGATTATATATTTCGGTTTCAATTTCCGAATACTCCGGATTTATTCTAAGCCCGCATTCAATTTTTCTTTCGGCGTCTTTTATTTTGTCTTTGTATTTTTGCCATTGGGAAAATGAATTAAAGATTATATGGTCGCATATTTTTATTATTTCATCAAATTCATCTTCCCTGTAAGCCGGGGCATATATATGGACTTCTTTACCTTTCATTTCCTCAAAACCCAGCCTTGCTTCAAAAAGAGAACTGGCTGCGGTACCGCTAAGGTACCGGCCGATCATGGGATATAATGAGAACATGGAGAAGGCTTTCTGGGCAAGTAATATTTTGCAGCCTGTCTTATCCATTACATCTTTTAAAATACTAAGGTTTTTTTCAAGCAGCCTTTCATCAACTATGTAAATGGGCGTAGGAAGTTTTGATATATCAATACTTAAATCTATTGTCCTTAAAGTTTCAATATTTCTGTCCATTTTAAACCTCACCTTAATCCAAAATCTCCGGTGAGAAATCTTCCTTCCAGGGCAGGCCGTTTTTGTTTAAAGCATCCATAAAAGGATCGGGATCAAATTCTTCCACATTAAATACGCCCGGTTTTTTCCACTTGCCGGTTAAAACCATCATAGCGCCAATCATGGCAGGCACCCCAGCGGTATAGGATACGGCCTGGGCACCGACTTCCTTGAAGCATTCCTGATGGTCGCAGACATTATATACATAATAATTTCTCGGTTTACCGTCTTTAATCCCTCTGAAAATACATCCGATATTAGTTTTACCTTTGGTTCTGGGGCCCAAGGTAGCAGGGTCGGGAAGTACGGCTTTTAAAAACTGGAGGGGCTGTATCATCTTGCCTTCAAATTCTATAGGTTCTATCGATGTCATTCCGACATTTTGAAGAACCTGAAGGTGAGTCAGGTATTTTTGTGAGAAAGTCATCCAAAATCTTATTCTTTTTACGTTCTTTATATTTTTAGCCAGGGACTCTATCTCTTCATGGTGAAGAAGATAAATATCCATGTTGCCAATTTCGGGGAAATTGAAAGTCCGTTTTATTTCCAGAGGTTTTGTTTCAATCCATTTGCCGTTTTCCCAGTAGCTTCCGAGAGCAGTTATTTCACGGATATTGATTTCGGGATTGAAGTTGGTGGCAAAAGGATAACCGTGGTCCCCTGCATTGGCATCCAGAATATCTATGTAGTGTATTTCGTCAAAGTAATGCTTCTGGGCATATGCGGTAAATACTCCGGTCACCCCCGGATCAAAACCGCTTCCCAAAAGGGCAGTAATACCTGCCTTTTCAAATTTTTCCTTGTATGCCCACTGCCATTTGTATTCGAATTTTGGCACCTCAGGCGGCTCGTAATTGGCGGTATCCACATAATCCGTCTTTGTTGCAAGGCAGGCTTCCATAATGGAAAGATCCTGATAAGGCAAAGCAACATTTATGACTATATCGGGTTTATAACGGTTAATTAAATTAATTACTTCTTCGGTCTTATCGGCATCGACCTGGGCAGTATGTACTTTGGTCTTTCCTCCATCCAATTCTTTTTTTAGCTCATCACATTTTGACAAAGTCCTGCTGGCTATTATAATTTCTTCAAATACATCAGGATTTTGCGCACATTTGTGAGCAACGACTCTGCCGACTCCACCGGCTCCGATAATTAATGCTTTTCCCATATCAAAAACCTCCATTTCATAATGTATTTTGATAAACACTATAATATATTAGTGCTGTATATCTTAATCATTTATTAATTGGCACTAATGTAGTGGACTAACTAATTAATTATTGATAGAAGGCATTACAATTAACTTATAAGTTACAGGCTAAGATATCTTGCCAATTATATAACAAAATGAAATTACATTTATGTATTAGTAAGCCTTTATAAGTACTTCAAAAAATGATTGATATACTGAGGTATAAATATTTTAAGTATCAAACAGATACTTAGTAAAAACTGATTTTAATTAATTACTTACCTATAAACGTATAAAAGAATTTCCCTTAAAAGTTTGCATGCCAGGGCGGTTGATGCTCCCGTAGGATCAAGGGGTGGGGAAAGTTCTGTCATATCGAGGGCAACTATATTCAGGTTAGATAATTTTTTTACTGCATTAAGAAGCTCATTAAAAGTAACACCGCCTGCTTCCGGTGTTCCGGTACCGGGAAATACGGATGTGTCAAGAACATCCAAATCAATGGTTAAATAAACCGGCTTATCCTTTAAAAGTTCTACTGTATGATCCAAATCGTTGAAATTATAAAAGCAGGTATGGACATGTTTTCTGCCCCAGTATATTTCTTCTTTTGAGCCGCTTCTTATACCGAACTGAAAAATCCTGTTGTCCCCGACTATTTCCCAGCAGCGCCTGATGACCGTAGCGTGAGAAAGGGTTTCTCCTAAATATTCGTCCCTTAAATCTGAATGGGCATCAAAATGAATTATGTGTAGGTCTTTATGCAATTGTGTCACAGCCCGAATAGCACCTAAGGTAACCAGGTGTTCCCCGCCTATCATAAATGGGATTTTTTCATCTTTTAGTATTTCTGATGAAAATACTTCAATTTGCTCAAGAGCTTTTGCCGGATTTCCAAAAGGCAGTTCCAAATCTCCGGCATCGAAAACATTTATATCTTCCAGGTCCTTATCCTGATAAGGGCTGTATGTTTCCATCGAATAACTTTCGTTTCTTATTGCCGAGGCGGCAAACCTTGTACCGGGACGGTATGAAGTTGTCCCGTCAAAAGGAGCTCCAAAGACAACTATTTTGCTTTCAGAATAGTTATTATCACAGCCTAAGATAGTATGGATATTCTTCTCAAGCATTATTAAGCAACTCCTTTACATAGGTAGGCAGTGCAAAACAGCCTTTATGAAGTTCCGTATTATAGTATTTCGTATTGATACCAAGCATTGACCAGTTCGAGCTTAAGTCATCTATGGGGTCCAAACCTTTGGATGCAAAACCAAAAAGCCAGTGGCCTGACGGATAGGTAGGTAAGTGTGCCTGATAAACCTTTGCTAAAGGAAATATTGATTTTATCCTGTTATGGGTTTTTTGTGCAGCCAGGGCATCATTCGGATAATAGGGACTTTCATGTTGGTTTATAAGTATTCCGTCTGATTTTAATGCTTTGTAGCAATTACCGTAAAACTCCCTGGTAAAAAGATCTTCTCCGGGACCGAATGGATCGGTTGAATCTACTATTATTAAATCGTATTCGTTATTCTTACTTCTAACAAATTTAAGGCCGTCTTCATAATATATATGTACTCTGGGATCATCAAGTTTGCAGGCGGTTTGAGGCAGATATTTTTTGCATAAATCAACGACAAGTTTGTCTATTTCTGCCATATCAATACGTTTTATTGTTTCGTATTTGGTAAGCTCCCTGATTACGCCACCGTCGCCTGCACCGATAACCAGGACATCCCGAATTTCCGGGTTTACCGCCATTGGGATATGAGTCATCATTTCATGGTATATAAATTCGTCTTTTTCGGTAAGCATAAGATACCCATCAAGAACCAGGACTCTTCCGAAAGCATAGGAATCAAATATGTCTATCCGCTGAAATTCGCTGTTAAGGCTTATTACGGGCTTGTCTATCTTAATTGAAAACCGTGCATTTTTGGTATAATATTCGGTAAACCATAAATCCATATCATTCCTCCTTAACAGGAAAATTATTATTTATCCTAAACAGGATAATTTGTAATCATTCCTATTAAAATTTACAATTAATTAATATATTATTGAGAATTATCTGAATTGTTTAAAATATTTGATTTGATATTATATTAATCAAATTCCTGTAAAATGTTCATTTAAATTAAGTTCGGTTTTCTCATTTAATACAAGAATATTTTCCAGTTTAATATCCTGAGTTCCCATAAGCTGGCTGCCCTTTTCCTTGGCGTAAGCAATGTAATCGATAATTTCATCGGTTATTCTTTCTCCCGGGGTTAATATGGGTATACCTGGAGGATAGGCCATGACAAATTCACCGCTGACCATACCCTTGCTTTTGTTAATAGGCATAAATTTTTTATTTCCGAAGAATGCTTTTTGCGGAGTCAAAACCACATCGGGCTTTATATAATTCAGACAAAACATATTCTTAGGGTCTCTTGCATAAAGTCGTTTAATCTCATAAAGGGCTGAAATAAGCCTTTCTGTTTCCATAGCTCTGTCACCGGCAGATATAATAGCTAAGATATTGCAAAGATCGCCGAATTCCACCTGAATCCCGTATTCGTCCCGTAAAATATCATAAACTTCAATACCTGCAAGCCCGATTTCGCTGGTATTTATTGAAAGTTTGGTTGTATCAAAGCCATGTACATTTTCATGGTTAATAAGCTCGCGGGAAAAGGCATAATACCCTCCCAGGCTGTTTATTTCCTTCCTTGCATACTCAGCCAGTTCATTTGCTTTGTTAAAGATGTCTTTTCCGTGCAGGCTTAAATTTTTTCGGGCTAAATCAAGGGATACAAGTAGCAGGTAGGAAGCACTGGTTGTCTGGGTTAGGCTTATGATTTGCCGTACATAGTCATGGTTAACGTTTTTGCCGCATAACAGGAGGGAGCTTTGAGTTAATGACCCGCCTGTTTTATGCATGCTTACGGAAGCCATATCCGCACCGGCAGCCATGGCGGAAACGGGCATATTGTCCCCGAAGTAAAAATGGGTTCCGTGAGCTTCATCCACCAGTACCAGCATATTTCGGCTGTGGGCAAGTTCAACAATTTCTTTCAAATCAGAGCATATACCGTAATATGTAGGATTGTTTATCAATATGGCTTTGGCATCCGGATGGTTTTCCATCTCCCTTTTTATATCAGTTATTGACATACCCAAGGCTATGCCGAGCCTCTTATCTATGCCGGGGTCTATATAAACCGGAACCGCTCCGCTTAAGATAAGGGCGTTTATGGCACTTATATGGACGTTTCTGGGCAAAAGGATTTTTTCACCGGCTTTTACGGCTGACATTATCATGGCCTGAACGGCAGCAGTAGTACCGTTAACAATAAAAAAGCACCTATGGGCTCCGAAAGCCTCTGCAGCCAAATGCTGGGCATCTTTTATGACCGATACGGGGTGATTTAAGTTATCAAGGGGCTTCATTGAATTAACGTCAGCCTTTAAGCATTTTTCTCCCAAAAATTCGGTAAGTTCCTTATTGCCCCGGCCGCCTTTATGCCCCGGAACGTCAAAACGTACAATCCGATCATTTCTGTATTTTTCCATAGCCTCATAAAGAGGGGCTTTATTTTGATCCAATTTTACACCTCCTATGAATTGTAGATGTTCATACCGCTGAAGATCTCAATCATTTCTTTGCGAAGGCTGTTTGTGATTTCGAGCCTTTTCATAGGAGGAAGTTCATATACATCCTGATTAAAGAGATAATTTTGAAGCTCTATCTCTTTTATCAGCATTTTCGTATGAAATGTGTTGGACTGATATACATTCACGTCAACAGCATCATATTTTCTTAAAATATTGTCGTCTATAAAATCCTGTATGGACTTTATTTCATGGTCAATAAAATATTTCTTTCCGTGTATGTCGCGGGTAAAACCTCTTACCCGGTAGTCTATGGTTATAATATCTGAATCAAAACTGTTAATAAGAAAATCAAGGGCATTTAAAGGGGATATTTGTCCACAGGTGGATACATCGATATCCACCCGAAATGTAGAAATGGCATTATCGGGATGATATTCCGGAAAAGTATGTACGGTTACATGACTTTTATCCAAATGGGCATGGACAGTTTCTTTCTGCATAGCCATGCCATTGGCATGATCTGAAGTGTAAGATTCATTTATTTCATAGGGATACATTTGTCCCTCTGATATCAGTATGTTCACAGAAGCTCCTTGTGGTTCATAATCCTGCTTGGAGATATAAAGTATATTTGCTCCAATAATGTCAGCAACCTTGCATAGGATAGTAGTAAGCCTCTCGGAATTATACTGCTCGTCGATGTATTTGATATAATCATTTTTTTCTCTTTCACTAGCAGCATAGCATACGTCGTAAATATTAAAGCTAAGGGCTTTTGTAAGATTATTAAATCCATACAAGGTTAGCTTTTTCTCCAACCCTAACATCACTGCCTTTCTTAATAATACTTAATTCTTAAGGGATAATAAATGCCTGTTGAGCATAAATTATTACACATTTTACAGGTAAATGCAATACATAATTAACAACATTAAACAAAATTATGTGAGTATTATTAATAAATTAGGTTAGTTTTACTAATAAATAATTCACAGTCATTAAAGTCGGAATTCATTGATTTTAGCAAATCATATTGCTATAATATTCCTACAATTATGTTATTATATTATTTCTTAAATTTTAATAACAGCATTCAGATCGGGTTTCTTACCGGTTTAACTTTAAATAATTGTACAATACGAAAAATACATTGGGTTAATCTTATTGTTTACCGTAAGGTTAGACGGTACTTAGATTTGGAGGTTTATAATGAAACGATTAATTCTTATATTTATTGCCGTGATTATGGTAATAGCTTCATCAGGCTGTAAGAACAAGTATGGTATAAATGACGTTAACGAAGCAAAAAGTACGGGTAATATTACAGAAACTGACGGCCTAGAAGCAAATACGTCTGACAATGAAGCACAAAATACAGAAAAAAGTATTGAAACTGCAGATGTTTTATCAAATGTTCAAAGTAAAAATGAAGAAGATGTAACAGAGCAGGAACCGATAAACAGCCTTAACGATTTGAATAAAAAATTCCGTTCTTTAAAAATTCAAAAGAGCGGTGATACAGGTGAATATGAGGCGTCAAAAAGTCTTGTATATATAATCTATGATATGCTTTCAAAAGTCGAACCGGTGTATCTTGATACTCCTGAAGGGAAGAAAACAGCAGAAGCTTTTAACTATAACTATTATGATTATCTTCTGAAATTTGAAGGGGCAAAGGACATTCTTTTTGTTAGAGAGGGTAATGCCCTTCATTTTGAAGGAGAAAAGCAGATTTATTATCTTTGGGGAAATGCCGATTCATTATGGGACAGCCTGATATTTGACACAGAGAAAAAATTTGTTGATATAGAAGGTGAAAAAATCAGGCTGATGAGAAATGCTTTTAAAGAAGATTTGGACGGGGACGGAAACGCAGAAGATATCGAGCTGTTTTATGAAAGAGGAAAAAATTTAGATTTACACGGAAGTTTGTATATAAGCATTAATAAAAGCAAAGTTCTTATAATGGAAGAAGACTGGTTTACCATGCCTTACCGTATCGTCGGAGAAATGCCGAAAGTCAGTTTCCTTAAAGAGAAAAACGGCAACAGCAAAGCAGTACTGGTAATATACTCCTGGGCAACCAACGGAGTTGGGTCTACGGGGGAATTATATGCCTATAAATTTACGGACGGCCAAATTAGTGAGCTTACTGTTAAGGAACCGGAAAAAATTATGACATACAATGGTAATGATATACTAGATATAAAATATCCTGAACTTAACAAAAACTTTGATTTAAGAGTTGATCCTATATTATATAAACAAATTCATGGAACAGAGGAAAATGCTTAAAAACATCCAATAATTAATGATATTTTTTCCTTTCATACTCTTTGGTATATCGTAAATGATTTTAACGGGGATGCGGTAGAGGATCTTTGCAGGGTTTCAATTCCGTATAAAACACCAATTGATTATTGCTATGAATATATCTATTACGAATATGAAAAAGGAGAAATAAAACCGGTTCAGGCAATTTATGCACCGACTTATGGTGAAGATAAAAAGAATGCAAGTGTAACGAAAATTGGAAGAATAAAAATATCATTCTAAATGTCGACTCCCAAAAACAGTCTGATGAAATATCCGATTATAAAGGATATTACAGCCACTCCCAGACTTATACCGGCCATTTCAAAAAATCTCTCTTTAAATGAAAGGCCTTTGGCTACCGATATGTAAAAATTAAAAACAAGAATAATTAAGATAGCTGCAATTATAGTAAATACAAGGCTTACCACATAGTTGGAGAATATAAGGTAAGGTAAAACAAGACATACAACGGTAAAAACATAAGCTCCTCCGGTATATAGGGCTGATTTGAAGGCCCGGGCATTATCCTCTTCAGTTCTGGTTGAAAGATATTCCGAAGTTGCCATAGAGAGTGAAGCCGATATACCGGTAATAAGGCCGGCAAGGGCAATAAGGCGCGTATTTTTAAGGGCAAATGTAAGACCTGCAAGAGTACCCGTTAACTCAACGAGAGCATCGTTAAGTCCGAGAACCATAGAACTTACAAATTTAAGCCTTTCTTCCTCGATTATTTCAACTAATCCTTTTTCGTGCTTGTCCTCTTCATCGGCAATTCTTTTAAATTCGTCAATGTTTTCGCCAAGTTCCCTGTAAAGATTCTCTGAGCTTTTTTCTCCTCTTTCCATTAGTTTTATACCGAAGGTAATGCCAAATATCAACGAAATAAGGGTGTAAAATAATATCTTTAAAGAATTCGGTTTTTTATCAGTTCCGGTAAATGTTTTAAGCACATTATAATGGTGGTGTTCATCCATGGCAATTTGCTTTAGTATGTTACTGTTATATTCATTTTTTATGTACGAGGACAATCTTGAATAGATATGGTATTCTGTAATTTCATTTTTTTGTGCTTTCTGCAATGATTTCATGGTATCAGCACTTATTCTGTAATTCATTTACCACACTTCCTTTTGCTTCATATTTTTAAATAAGAATTTTATAATTGACAGTTGAGTTTATTAGCACAACTTATGTTTAAACGGATTTACTGTGTATAATATACCACAAAATACAGAAATAAAACAGAGGATAACGCCTTTGTTTTAGTGTTGTTATAGTTACGGCTAAAGACTAATAAACTATAACAATGATGCTTGCAATAGTACCTGTATGTATATTCTTTTTAAGTGGTTTATTATTACGATATGGGTTGTTAGTTTTATTTTCCGCATGTTTGGAATTGGACATATTTATGTTACGAGAGTAAATAACCTTAATCCATAAATAGATTAACATTAATCATTAAAAAAATATTTTTAATAAAACCAATTATATCAATGTTATATTCAATTTCCGGTCATAATTTGCGGAAAGCCGCGATAAAATGTGGCCCTTAAATAGGACAGAAGTGCAGATATTTAATTTACATATCAAATATATGATGTTATAATTTTCATCAGTGAGTCTGTATAAAAGGAGGAAAGCACCATTTAAAGGTGTGTTAATACATATGAACAGCAAACTAAAAGACAACTTATTAATTATATTAAAAGGTTATATTATAGGGTCATCCATGAGTGTCCCCGGAGTCAGCGGTGGCACTATGGCAATTCTTCTTGGTATTTATGATAAACTGATTAGTTCTATCAGTAATTTTCTAAAGGACATCAAAGGTAATTTTCTTTATCTTGTGAAATTTGGAATCGGAGCCGGAGCAGGAATATGCTCTCTTTCGTTTTTAATTAAATGGTTGTTGGAGAGATTTCCATTACCGGTATCGGTGTTTTTCCTGGGAGCGGTAGTTGGCGGTATTCCGGCATTGTATAAGAAGGCAAAAGAATACTCATTAAAGGTATCATCGGGTATTTATTTCTTGCTGGGTATCATCATTGTAATTTCTATCGGGTTTATACCGGAAGGAAGTCTTGATATCAGTTCCGGTACCGGACTAGCCCATTATTTTATGCTTCTGTTAACCGGTATTGTAATAGCCTTGGCTTTGGTGCTTCCGGGAATCAGTACTTCTCATATGCTTCTTGTACTTGGAATGTATGAAACTATGCTGGAGGCAATAACCAATTTTGATGTTGTTTACATAGGTATTTTGGGAATAGCCACTTTAATAGGCGTATTTATTATTACTAAACCAATCGAGTGGGTAATGAAAACTTTCCCTCACCAGACCTATTGTATGATTATTGGATTTGTATTTGGATCAACAACCGAGATTTTTCAGGAGAAAATCTTGCCGGCAATTCCTGAAAGTACGGATACATTATGGTGGATAGGCTTTGGGTTAATGTCTATAGTTGCATTTGTGTTAGGATTTATGGCTATAAAGTATCTGTCAAAATACCAGGAAGATTAACTTTAACCGGATTTTAAAGCAAATTAAATCATGTGGTATGGAATAAAATAGTTAGTTAATATTTAAAAGGCGTTATTACAGGGTTTTCGTAATTCAACTATTACCGGGGCGTTGCGGTATAGGAGATAGCGGAAACCCTCTTATATATTTTAAATTTTATTTTATTAAATAGCCATGATATAATAAATATATAGATTTATAAGTTGGGGTTTTATACTATGACAGAAAAATATGCAAAATCCAATTTAATGTTTATAAGCTCCATGCTTATTTTTGGGACAATCGGTATTTTCAGAAGATATATTCCCTTGTCTTCCGGTATGCTGGCATTTGCAAGAGGGCTGCTTGGAGCCTTATTTATTTATGGCTATATTAAACTTAAAGGCAAAAGATTAAGAGGCAAAATCGGATTAAAGAAGCTTCTTCTTCTTGCCTTGACCGGTGCAGTCATGGGGATAAACTGGATTTTGCTGTTTGAAGCCTATAATTATACTACCGTATCTGTGGCAACACTTTGCTATTATATGCAGCCTGCGATTGTGATATTGCTTTCTCCTTTGTTATTTAAGGAAAGGCTCACATTGAAAAAGCTTGTCTGCGCTGCCTTGTCAATATCAGGTATGGTATTAGTATCAGGTGTTTTTGAAGGTGTAAGTTTACGGACAGGCGATTTTAGGGGGATTGTATACGGGCTTGGGGCTGCCGCATTTTATGCTTTTGTAATTATTCTTAATAAGAAGATACAATTAGAGGATGCTTATTATAAAACTATTATTCAATTAATGTCTGCTGCAATTATTTTGGTCCCTTATCTGATTGTGACAGAAAGCTTTAATAAAATTTCGCTTAAGTTGCCTTCGTTTCTTATGCTTCTAATAGTTGGAATTATCCATACCGGTTTGGCTTATGTATTGTATTTTGGAAGTATTGCAGTACTTAAGGCTCAATCGGTCGCAATACTTAGTTATATTGATCCGGTTTCTGCATTGGTTTTATCAGGTATATTTCTTCGTGAAAGCCTGACGTTTTTTGGTATTATCGGAGCTGTGCTGATTATAGGTTCGGCGATGCTGAGCGAAATTAATTTAAAAGCAGATGTTTTTGTGAGAAATTGATTATAAAGGAACAGCAAAATAATCTGATAAATGTTATAAGCTGTACCTGTTAAAATACTATTAAATGAAGGAGATAAGTATAATGCCTATTGCAAACATTATTTTTGCCGTTACCTGTTGGTTATGTGCACTGATATTTGGAGGAATAGCCATCTTTGCCTTCAAACGAAAAGACCCTATGCATTTTTGGTCAGGAAGTACAGTTAAGGAAGAAGAAATAACGGATATTAAGGCATACAACCGTGCCAACGGAATTATGTGGGCTTTTTTTGCTGCTTTCATTGTTTTTGCAGGTATATTGTCCCTTATAAATATAAAGGCAGGCGGTATTTTATTATCAATCACTTTTGTACCGGGGATTCTTGTTCTAATAATTGCATATAAGAGAATATATAAAAAATATCAAAACCCTTTATATGTTAGAAAGAATCATGATGCAGATTCAAAAACCTTGTCACATAAAGCACCGATTGCAGTTATTGTAATTGTCAATGCAGTAATTTTAGTTTCGCTAAGCCTTCTTTTTTATAACGGGGAAAAAGACCCTGATGTGTATATAAAAGATGATTATATACAAATTGAAGGTATGTATGGATTAAATATCAGTTTTTCAGAAATAGCCGACTTTTCTCTTATTGAGAAAAGTATGAAAGAAATGGGAATAGGCATGAGGACAAACGGTTATGGTGGTTTTATGGGAGCCCTTAAAGGAAATTTCAAATCTGAAGCAGGCGGCAATATTTTATTGTTTGCTCAGTCAAATTCATCCCCGACAATTAAAATTGAGCGTGAAGGCAAAAAAGATGTATATATCAGTTTTAAAGACAGTGAAAAAACTGAAAAATTATTTCAAGAAATGACTAAAAAAATTAGTCTTAACTAAGAAGAAATCTTAACAAAGAAGTGAATTTATAAACCTTGAAAAAAATAACCGGTCAGTTTATAATTAAATGCGAACGTGCGAAAACATCTTCATAACTGTTGAAGTTATGAAGATGCTTTTATTTATGAAAAAATAGCGGTTTTTTTCCTATGTATGCTTTCTTTATAAAAGAAAACATTATATTTTGCTAAAGGTTTTGAACACATTGACATTAAGGAGTATGATGATAATGACTAAAACAGACAGCAGCAAAGATATTTTTGAAAAACTACCAGTTCTGAAAGCTATAAAAATCATGGCTGTTCCCACAATTTTCAGCCAGATAATTATTTTAATATATAATCTGGCAGATACCTTCTATGTAGGAAAAACAAACAACCCGTATATGGTTGCAGGAGCATCACTTATTTTACCGGTTTTCAATATCTGTGCATCTATAGCAGGCTTGACCGGTATTGGCGGAGGAGCATTAATTTCAAGACTTCTTGGTGAAGACAGGCCGGATGAAGCAAAAAAAGTATCAGCCTTTTGCTTATGGCTTTCTATTTTAATAGCCGCATTTTTTTCTTTCGGCATGCTTACTTTTATGCACCCGGTTCTTAACCTTCTTGGCGCCAGCGAAAATACATACACATTTGCCAAACAATATGCCATATGTGTAATAGTATTGGGAGCAGTACCGACAGTACTTTCAAATGTTATGTCAAATTTGCTTCGGAGTATCGGTGTCAGTAAAGAGGCGGGATTTGGAATAACACTTGGCGGTTTATTAAATGTCGCTCTGGATCCTTTATTTATGTTTGTTTTATTGCCTAAAGGCCAGGAAATACTTGGTGTCGGTATAGCTACGTTTATATCCAACTGTGTATCATGTATTTATTTCTTTATAGTTATACATAAAATCCGCAGTAAGTCTGTAATCAGTTTTAATATAAAAAGGGGAATGCCTGAAAGAAAAAGTATCGGTTCTATATTCAATGTCGGTATACCGTCATTAATTTCAATATTGTTATTCGATTTGGATTATGTTGTTATAGATAAACTGATGGCCGGCTATAATGATATTGCTATGGCGGCTATTGGAATTGTATTAAAAGCAGAACGGTTGCCTTTGAATGTGGGTATCGGTTTATGTCAGGGAATGTTGCCGATAGTAGCTTATAATTTTTCGGCGAAAAATCAAAAGCGTGTAAAAGATACCGTTAAATATTCGCTTATAATAGGCTTGATAGTGAGCGCTTTTAGCATTATCATATATGAATTATCAGCAGGATATATAATTAATGCCTTCATTTCGGAAGCACAAACGAAAGCTCTGGGAACCAATTTCTTAAGAATAAGGATACTGGCAACACCGCTGATGTTTTGCAGTTTCTTTACAGTCCATCTGTTTCAGGGATTTGGCGATGGCAACAAAGCACTGTTCCTTGGGGTTATGCGTTGGGCTGTGTTTAATATACCGATGCTGTTCATTCTGGATTACTTTTTCGGAATGTATGGTATTGTCTGGTCACAGGTAACGGCGGATATGTTAACTGTTATACTTTCATATGTTGTTTATTCAAATTATATGAAAAAGTTAAAGATGAAAGAAGAAAACGATATCCAGTTGTGTTATAGAACTTAAGAGTATATTAATTATAAATGGTATAGAAATATATTTACTTTTATAAATAATAAAGACTCTGCAATTTTTTAATGTATGCAGAGTCTTTTTTACGATTAATTATTATAATAATGGCAACCCGCCTATTATAATTATATTATATTAAGTTGAGCTATAGCTTCTTACAATTTTATCTTTGGAATCAGGACATTTATGGAATATTAATTTAAGGCCGTAACCCGATATTAAGAAAATTCATCATAATAATATTACCCTGGGGGGTAAGGATAGATTCCGGATGGAATTGCAGGCCATATATTTCATAGTCCTTATGTTTTACACCCATGACTTCGCCGTCTTCATCCTCTGCAATAACCTGAAGATCGCCGGGAAGGGTGAACCTTTCTGCAATAAGAGAATGATACCTGGCTGCCTGTATTATGGGGGGCAGGCCCTTAAAAATACTGCAGTCGCCCGCTATGTGAATGCTACTTTGCTTTCCGTGCATTAACCGTCTGGCATGAGTAATGGTGGCTCCGAAAACTTCACAAATGGCCTGGTGGCCAAGGCATATGCCAAGGATAGGAACTTTTTCTTTAAGGTTATTAATAGCTTTTTCACAATTGCCGGCATCTTTAGGAAAACCGGGTCCGGGAGATATGATTATATGAGAAGGGGCCATTTTTTCAATTTCATCCACGGTAAATGCATCATTTCGTATCACGCAGATATCACTGTTTACAGATCCGACCTGCTGGACCAGGTTATAAGTAAAACTGTCATAATTATCGATGATTAGAACCATTTATCATCAACCTTTCCCGCATCAATAATAGCCTCAATAAGAGCTTTGGCTTTGTTCTCAGATTCTTCGTATTCTTTTTCAGGGATACTGTCTGCCACAATACCGGCCCCTGCCTGAATATATACGCGGTCGTCTTTCTTTACTGCCATACGTATCGCAATACATACGTCCATATTTCCGGTAAAATCTATATATCCTATTGCACCCCCGTAAATTCTTCTTGGGTCTTTTTCAAGTTCTTCAATAATTTCGCAAGCCCTTATCTTTGGAGCACCGGACAATGTCCCGGCAGGAAGCATGGCTTCAATTACATCCAGGGCATCTTTATCGTTTCGCAGACGGCCCTCCACCTCGGAAGTGATATGCATAATTTTGGAATATTTCTGTATCATCTTGTATTGTGTAACCCGTACGCTTGAATATTCACAGACTTTTCCTAAATCATTTCTCGCAAGATCTACCAACATGTCATGTTCGGCCAATTCTTTTTCATCGGCAAGAAGTTCCTTTTCCAGGGCCAAATCTTCATCGATTGATTTTCCTCTGGGTCTGGAACCTGCAATCGGCAAGGTCGTAAGAATTCCGTCATGAAGTCTTACCAATGTTTCGGGCGAAGTACTGATTAATTGAATACCATTGTTTCTTATAAAAACCATATAAGGTGAAGGATTTGTAGTTCGTAAAACCCGGTAAGCATTCAAAAGACTGTCGTGATATTCGGTTTCAAAACGCCTTGAAATTACAGCTTGAAATATGTCGCCGTTTTTTATGTAATCCTTTGCTTTTTCTACAGCTTTCAAATATTCATCTTTTGATACATTACAGGTAAAATCCGGCTGGCTTTTAACAGCAGATTTGGGAGGATGACTAAGGTCATCTATCATCCATATGATGTTTTTAATGTCGTTTAATGCCTTGTTATAATTTTCTTCGATATTGTCAGTCTGCATATTTACAATAATTTTAATTTTTTGCTTTAAATGATCATAGGCAATTACTTTGTCAAAAAGCATAAGGTCAAAATCATTAAATTCGCTGCTTCTAAGTTTTAAAATCGGCTCTGCATATTTTATCATGCTATATGAAAAGTAACCGACAAAGCCTCCGGCAAAAGGCGGAATATCTGTAAGTTTTGGAGCTTTAAATTTTGACAGATAAGTCCTTAATTCTGCCAGGGGATTTTGTGATTTAACGGTCCTTTTTTCACTGTCCTGAAATGTTATTTCTCCGTCTTTACATGTGACATAAGCTATGGGGTCATAACCGAGAAAAGAGTAGCGGCCCCATTTTTCACCGCCTTCAACGCTTTCGAGTAAAAAGTGCCTGTTGCTTATCCTGGAAATTTTCCTTAATAGGGCTATGGGGGTGGTTATATCCGCATAAATTTCTTTGCATAATGGGATGATATTGTAATTTTTAGCCAATTGCTTTATTTCATTGTAATCAGGAGTTAACACAGTCAATCACCTCACTCTAAACTTATTGATATATCAATTTATCAAAGGTTGAAAGAAAGATAATATGCTTTTTGGATATAGGTTAAAAATAAAGAGAAAGCGGGTAATCCGGACAGATTTATAAATTCAACCAGGAAATTACAGAAAAATTCTAAATGAATAAAAAAAGCTTTCATCCCTGAAAGGGACAAAAGCTTTAACTTCTGCGGTACCACCCAAATTGGCGCAAATGCACCCACTTAACTTTGCATACTAACATATGCATTCTCCTGATAACGGGCAGAATCCCCGTAAGCGCCTACTTTCGGTTGATTTCGGGCTTCCCTCGCAAGTCCATTCGGAATAATCATGCAGCCGCATTTCCACCAACCAGCGGCTCTCTGAATGCAGTTCCTTATTCCTACTACTCTTGCTCAACGGTTTAATCATCATTAAGTTTTTATGTTTATTTTAACTAAAATATAATAAAAATTTAAAACGCTTTTTATCTGGATAAAGTATAAATATTGTTTGATTAATAATAACAATTAAGATACAAAGATATCTATATATTATATAAAATAGTAATTTATGGATGATTATAGCATAGAGGGTTTCTTTGTGTCAAACACTTTTTGGAAGGAAATATTATAATTTTTTTATATTTTAATAATAAGATTATTATTGAACTTTAGAGTTTAAAGTTGTACAATGACTTCCATTAGGGTTTACGTTTTCAGATATAGACAAAAAGAATTCTTTGTTCTTATTTTTAATTATATGACTTTTCTGATTATCTGTGTGCGATTATATAGGAATTACGTGGCAATAATTTCAGATAACCAATCTGATTATAATAACATGTCAAATAGAAAGACTACATAATACGTAAGGAGGAAAAACATTGCTTGAGCTTAAGAAAATAACAAAGGTTTATCATACCGGCGGCGAAGATGTCGAGGCATTAAAAGGTATAGATTTAAAATTCCGTGACAACGAATTTGTTTCAATCCTTGGGCCATCCGGATGCGGCAAAACTACTTTGCTAAACATCATAGGAGGGCTTGACCAGTATACTTCCGGTGATCTTGTTATCAACGGCATATCTACGAAAGAGTATAAGGACAGGGATTGGGACACATACCGCAACCATTCGGTCGGTTTTGTTTTTCAAAGCTATAACTTAATTCCTCATCAGACTGTGCTTTCAAACGTTGAACTTGCTCTTACTCTGTCCGGGGTTTCAAAGAAAGAACGGCGAAAGAGGGCAAAAGAGGCCCTGGAAAAGGTAGGGCTGGCAAATCAGATAAGGAAAAAACCGTCTCAGTTATCCGGCGGACAGATGCAAAGAGTTGCCATAGCCCGCGCCATAGTAAATAATCCGGACATTATCCTGGCCGACGAACCGACCGGGGCTCTTGATACGGAAACCAGCATTCAGGTTATGGATATTCTAAAAGAAATCGCAAAAGACCGCCTGGTTGTTATGGTTACCCATAATCCTGATCTTGCCGAAAAATATTCCACCCGTATTGTAAAAATGCTTGACGGTAATATTATAAGCGACAGTAAGCCGATTACTGATGAAGAGTTACAAAAAGAAACAGCAAAAGCGCAAAGTAGGGAAGAAATTAACCGCAAAAAGAAAAAACCGTCGATGTCCTTTGGAACATCTTTTGGATTATCCCTTAAGAATCTTATTACAAAAAAAGGAAGGACGGCATTAACCAGCTTTGCCGGTTCTATCGGCATCATAGGAATTGCTCTAATTTATGCGGTATCCTCGGGAACTACCACATTTATAGACCACGTGCAGGAAGAAACCCTTGCTTCGTATCCTCTTACAATTGAAGCTAAGAATGTGGATATAACAACTTTGCTTTCTACTTTTATGGGAAAAGCCCATTCTGTTTCTGAGCATGAAGATGACGCGATTTACCAAAAGGCTATGCTGTATGAAATGACTAATGCAATGAACTCTCTTGAAACACAGGAAAACGATCTGAAAGCTTTCAAGGAATATATAGAAAAAGAGAGAACTGATGAAAACAGTAAGCTTGGTATGGCACTGGCAGGAGTTCAATATTCATATGATATTGATCTTCAGGTTTATACTAAAAATGTAGACGGTACGATAATCCGTTCCGATACGGAAGCCATGACCCTGGAACTTATGAAAAAATATCTGAATATAGATATGTCCAATATGCTTGCCTTACGTGAGAGGTCAATTATGGGCAGCTCTTCGTCCATAATGACGTCATCAATGAACTTGTGGAAAGAGTTGATTCCGGGAGAAAACGGCGAGGCTGTTAATGATGTAATCGAGAGGCAATATGATTTGGTATACGGAAGATGGCCTTCCAGATATGATGAAATAATCCTCTTTGTAGACGAAAACAATGAAATAGATGATATGACACTTTATGCTTTGGGGCTAAAGTCTGAAGAGGAAATGAAAAAACTCATGGAAGCCTCTGTAAATCATACGACTGTTGATTATGAAGTACAGAAATGGTCTTATGAAGAAATCTGCGATATGGATTTTCGTACAGTTTTAAATTCCGATTGTTATATTTATGATGAAAAAACTGGTACCTATACTGATCTTAGAAATACAGAAGCCGGCTTAAAATACCTGTATGACAATGCATTAAAACTTAAAGTCGTTGGTATTGCAAAGCCAAGTGAAAATTCTATTGCATCATCAAACAGAAGCTATATCGGATATACTAGCGATTTGACTAAATACGTTATAGAGAATGCATACAATTCGGAAGCAGTAAAAGAACAGAAAGCTAATCCGAATATTGATATTTTCACCGGACTGCCCTTTAAAGACAATGACGGTACTGTAACCACAGAGGAAAAAGCAAAAGAATTCAAAGAATATATAGAAGCACTTGATGTTTCCGGTAAGGCCAATGCATACATTAAGATTATGAGCATACCGTCCGATGAGGAGATAGAGCAGTTTATTTCAAGCACTCTTGAAAACATGTCAAGGGCTGATATGGAAGCGGCCATGGCACCGGCTATTGTGCAGCAAACAGGAATGGATGAAGCAACAATTACAGGTTATATCTCATCTATGAGTGATGACGATTTAAAAGCAATGTTTATTCAGGCTCTTACTGAGCAGTATAGTGCTCAATATGCAGAACAGGTAAACAGGCAGATGAGTTCAATGACAAACGAACAGTTGGCTGCTGCTCTTGATATGGAAGTTTCTCAGTATAATGATGAAATGTGTGCAAAACTCTATGACGAAATCCTGGAATTTTCGGACTCTACTTATGAAGACAATCTGATAAAGCTTGGTTGTGTTGATATGGACAGTCCTACAGCCATTAATTTGTATGCATCTACATTTGAAAATAAAGATGCGATTAAGGATGCTATTGCGGAATATAATGAAAGTGTGGATGACCTTAAAGAGATTACTTATACGGACTATGTGGGTCTAATGATGTCGTCGGTTACGACGATAATTAACGCCATAACGTATGTTCTTATTGCCTTTGTGGCGGTATCACTGATAGTTTCGTCCATCATGATCGGGGTAATTACGCTGATATCTGTACAGGAACGTACTAAGGAGATCGGTATCCTAAGGGCTATCGGAGCTTCAAAACGAAATATATCTACCATGTTTAGTGCTGAAACCGTTATAATCGGATTTACATCAGGCTTGCTTGGCGTTGTTATAACTTATCTGCTTTGCATTCCGATAAATCTGATACTGCACCGTTTGACAGGGCTTTATAACTTAAGCGCAATACTGCCTGTTCAGACAGCGGTTATATTAATTGTTATAAGTATCCTTCTGACTCTGATAGCCGGTATCATACCTTCACGCAGCGCCGCAAAGAAGGACCCGGTTGTAGCATTAAGGACTGAATAATAAAACATTCATACGGATTAATAATTGACTAATAGTAAATTAAAAACCTATTAAAATTATAGAATTAAGGCTTTCCTGATGATATAATAAGGGAAAGCCATTTTTTATATAGAATTTGCATTGGAAGAAAGGAAACGTAAATTATAATCTGTCCGGAAGAACTACTAAGAATATATGCCGCACTTATACGCCGTTATCGGTAACAAAACGCTTTTAAGGGGAGGTGGATTTATGAATTATAATTATTTATTAATACCGCTTTCAATAGTTTTAATAATAATATTGCTTTATCTTTTATGGATAAACGGATATTTGATTATAAGCAGAAAAACGGCTGTTTTATTTGTGGGCTTATTAAGGAAAAAAGGAAGATGTAAGGTAAAATTTAAGTCTTGCAACGGGAATGTAAAAAGAGTTATTAAGATTAATGAAAGCAAAAATTATATATTTAATTTAAACACTAATATATCCAAAGGTAATGTTACTGCTGAAATAAAGGATAAAAATAAAAGGTCCCTGCTACAGTTAGATAAAAGCAATCAGAATGCAACACTAAATTTAAATGAGAATGAGAGGTATTACCTGATATTAAGTTTTGAGAATGCGGACGGTGAATTGGAACTGACCTGGAGCTAAAAATGGTATGGGAGCTAATAATCATATTAGGCCTGTTATATTATACAGTCGCTAAATCTTAGCGGCTGTTTTTTGCTGTTTATGATAATTTTAAATGTCAATAAAAGATTTAGTAAGATATTGACATATGTGATTTTATTTAGTATAGTTCTATATAGAACAATACTAAATAAAACAATATCATATAAAACTATATTATATAAGAGGTGAGAATAACGAAAACTTATGGTGGCTTCCTTATATCCCAGGTACAGCATTTGAGCGGAAGAGTTTTTGAAAAGCTGTTAAAAGAATGTGGCGTTGATGTTTTTAACGGGGCTCAGGGACGTATACTTTATGTACTTTGGGAACATGGACAGTTAACTATTACTGAGATCGGGCATTTGACTTCTTTGGCTAAATCAACACTTACTGCTATGTTAGACAGGATGGAAGCGGAAGGGTTGATAGAAAGAATACCTGATAAGAAAAATCGCAGGCAGATTCTGATATCAGTAACAGAAAAAGCAAAAGGATACAGGGAAAAGTATAACTGGGTATCGGACAAGATGAGCGAAATATTTTATGACGGTTTTTCAGATGCTGAGATTATCGAATTTGAAAAGCAATTAAGAAGAATAATAAGAAATCTTGAAAAGGAAGGAGTATAAGTATATGGAAAAAATATCGGTAAGCCCGCAAAATAATTTTTGCCCTCAAACATTGTTTATGTATGGCACATATCGGGAGGACAGAACACCGAATTTCGGCCTGTTTTGCTGGTTCAGTTACTTCTGGGACGGCGAGTTGGGAGTTATGGCCTGCATCGGAGGTGAAAAATTAACTAAAGACCGTATCCGGGAAACGAAAGTATTTTCCGCCAACCTGGTAACAGAATCTATGCTTCCGATTGCGGATTATTTAGGTAACAATGAAGGATACAATAAGGAAAAAATGAATATTCCGCTTGAAACCGAACGGGGCGCTGTATTAAATGTTCCTGTACTTAAAGATAGCCCCTGGGTGTTTGAACTTGAAGTTTTTCAATCCATTTCCTTTAACGGCAGTGACGTATTTCTGTGTAAGATCCGCAATACATTGGTTGCAAAAGAACTTAAGGATAATTCAATAGATGTGGACGAACGGTTGCGTATGGCTGCTCCTGTAACATGGATCGGAGAGGGACAATATTATACGTTAAACCATGAAACTTTAGGAAAAACCGGTAACTGGAAGGACCTATATGGGAAGAATAAAGTATAAAAAATATAATTACATATTTTAAGTTTTCTAAGTCAGTGGATTATTAGGTTATCATATTCGACGGACTGATTTGATTATGTTTTGCTAGTCTTCTTATTGTGCGAAATAGTTACTGTTTAATCAACCAAAGTGTGGGGACATCAATGATCGGGTTTGGCAGTTATCATAAGTAAAGTTTTATTCCCTCGATATGAAATGTAAATACATATCGGGGGTATTTTTATGTGAAATTTAAACAATGTATATGTAAACGGTTGACAGCTTAACAGGGTTTATTTTTATTATTGATTATGTAATTAAAAGTGACGTTTATATGTGGGTAATAAATTTTACTATAATAAATAATAAATTAAACCCGCACATTTGTCCGTCATGGCTCGTTATACATTATAGAAAGGGGGTTCCTATGTCGTTAAGTATACATGATCAGTATGATAAGATATACAAATATTGCTATTTTAAAGTGAAAGATAAACAGACTGCGGAAGATTTGACGCAAGAAACTTTTCTTAGATATTTCAGTCAGAAATCCTACATAAACAAAGGGAAGCCCCTTGCTTATCTATATACTATAGCAAAAAACCTGTGCATTGATTTTTATAGAAAAAGCGGCAAGGATGAAAGGCTTAATGAGGAAGTTCCTGCAAATGATGAGGTTACGGCATTTGAAACCAGCTATGCTGTTAAGCAGGCAGTATCAACACTGCCCGTCGAATTACAGGAAATGCTTCTGCTTCGGTATGCAAATGAACTTAGTATAAACGAAATAGCCCAAATTATGAATATATCCCGTTTTTCAGTTTACCGTAGGCTTAATAAGGCTTTGGATTTATTAAAAGGTGTCCTTAGAAAGGAGGACTTTAATGAAATATAAATTAAAAAAAGAGTTAAAAACGGTCTTTGATGCGCCGGCGCCGGCAAGAAAAGAGGAGTTTATAAACCTACTGGAATACCCGAAAGCAAACAGATTAGATTTTTTTATTAGTCAGATAGGATATATAAGAAAACGGGTTTGGATTTTGTCGTTACTGTTGTTTATTGGTACGTTAATTGGCCTATATTTTTCTGGGGCTTCATACTCATTTGTTTGGGTTGTATCTTCGGTTTTGCCGTTTGTTTCTCTTGTGACCATAAGCGAGATAGCAAGAAGTATCACATACAACATGGATGAACTTGAGATGAGCTGCAAATACAACCTTTTGGAAGTAAGCTTAATTCGTATTGGAATATTGGGAGTAGTCAATCTGGCTGTATTTATCGGTATACTATTGTTATTATCCGGTAAGACGGATTTGGGGTTTATCAGATTAGGTATTTATTTGTCGACCCCATATTTGCTGAACTGCTACGGTTCTTTATTTGTCATAAACCGCTCAAAAAGCAGGGATACTGTTTATATTTGCGGCAGTGTTACGGCTTTGGTAAGTATTTTAAATTCTCTGATTTCAATCCGGATATATGATATCTATACAGAAAGAAACAGGATGTTTTGGGCTATAGCGTTCATTATGTTTGCTGTTTTAAGTTTGAAAGAAATCGTAAAGTTTATTAAGAGAATGGAGGATTTAAAGTGGAACTCGTCATTGACCGCTTAAGCAAACATTACAAAAATAAGATTGCCGTAGACCGTGTTTCATTGACCCTAAAAGAAGGAGTTTACGGTCTGCTTGGGGCAAACGGTTCGGGAAAGACAACTTTAATGAGAATGATATGCGGAGTTTTAAAGCCTACAAGCGGGGAGGTTAAATTCAACGGAATAGATGTAAGTGAAGAAAAGTTCAGAGATTTGTTAGGCTATCTTCCTCAGGATTTCGGATATTATCCGGAGTTTACAGCTTATGATTTTTTGCTTTACCTGTCAAGCTTAAAAGGGCTTACAAGGCAACGAGCCAAAGATAGGACGTCTGAACTTTTAAAGTTGGTGGGCCTTTCGGATGTAGCTAAAAAGAAAATAAAATCATTTTCCGGAGGAATGAAACAGCGTTTAGGCATAGCCCAAGCCCTGTTAAATAATCCTAAAATATTGGTTTTGGATGAACCTACGGCAGGTCTTGATCCAAATGAACGAGTTCGGTTCAGGAATCTGATATCAAGACTTGGAAAGGATAGAATAGTACTGCTGTCGACTCATATTGTTTCTGATGTCGAATATATAGCTTCAACTATTTTATTAATGAAAAACGGGCAAATTATACATAAAGGCCCTCTTGAAGAGATTATTCGTCCGATTGAAGGAAAAGTTTTTGAATGCCTTGTGGATTGTAATACGGCAGAATATCTGATTGCTAATTACCCGATTATAAATGTCAGGGAAGAAAAGGACAAAACGTTTTTACGCCTTGTGGCAGAAAAAGCCCCATGTAAGGAAGCTAAAGCGGTTACGGCAGTTTTGGAAGATCTGTACCTGTATTACTTTAACAAGGAGGCAAACAAGAGTGAGCAGTTATATGGAATTAATTAAATTTGAATATAAAAAAATATTTAAAAAACGCAGTACTGTAATTATTTTGATAATCGGTATTATTCTTACGGTTATAAGCAGTGTAGGGACTTTATTGGGGAATTACTATATTGAAGGAGAGGTATTTGAAGGCAATTATGAAGGCATGAAAAAAGACAGGGCATATAAAAGAAGGCTATCGGGACGGGAAATCAACGCCGATTTGCTTTCGGAAGCAATAGAAGCATATTCCCGTATTCCGTTTACCGAAGGGATATATCATAACACCGAAGAATATCAGAAATACGCCAGACCTTACAACGAAATTTACGGAATAATCAGAAAAGTTTATGATATAGACAATATAAGACAACTGGGTTCTATTCCGAGAGAAAAGCTTTATGATTTTTATGCGGTACGTCAAAGGGTGGTAGAAAAAATTATAGAAAATACAGCGATGAATGACAGGGAGAAAGAAAATTCCATAATCTTAAGCAGAAAAGTAAAGACTCCGTTTATTTATTCCTATATAGACGGATATCAGAGATTCATTACGCAAATGAACACAACAGCCATAATTATCTGCTTTATCTGTATCATATGCATTTCTCCCTTGTTTGCCGGTGAATATGCTGAAGGAATGGACGGGCTGGTGTTTTCAGCTAAATACGGGAAAAGCAAAATGATTTATGCCAAAATAATTACAGGTATTACATTTACCATACTGATAAGCCTACTGTTTACATTTGTAACTTATCTTACGGTAATGCCCATTTTCGGGTGGGATGGCAGCGGTACTCCGATACAACAGTATTTGCCATTTACGATAGACCCGTTTACCTTCGGTCAGGTTGCCATGTTATATTCCATAATGATTTTAGGAGGAAATATATTGTCATCTGCGATTACGATGGCCCTGTCTGCAAAATTAAAATCTCCTTTTTTGGTACTTGTAATAATGACGGCCATTACGATTGTTCCGGGTTTTATAAATGTTTCTGAAAATGTACTGTGGTTATACCATTTAATCAAGCTGATACCGGTAAAAATGTTCAACCTGGGAAATATTATAGATGTTTATTCTATTGATATTTTTGGGCTGATTTTAAGGCCATATGAGTTAATTATTATTTTTGCCTTTATAGCCGGTATAGCATTGCTGCCTTTGGCATACAGATGCTTTAAGAATCATAAATGAATAAGTAAATTGTTTATAGAAGAATATATCGACAAATGATAATTCATAAATGAAAGCTAAATAAACCGGCAAATCTTTAATCAAAATTAGAATCTGATTATCAGGCAGGCAAAAAACAGCAGGGAACATTTTTTAGTTAATCTTATGTTCCCTGCATCTTTTTATATTCTCACAGATAAATCCGTTTTTGATTAAGCTGATTTAGGTGCGGTCGTACGAAAGCAGCGAGGTTGTGACAGGATAAATTTATTTTATTCTTCATCCTGCAGTGCATCATAACCTTCTTCGCCGGTCCTGATTTTTATTACGTTTTCTACATCGTAAATAAAGATTTTACCGTCGCCCATATTGCCTGTATAAAGTGAATTTTTAACCGTATCTACCACTGTTTCAACCGGTATCTTGCATACTACGATGTCAACCTGTACTTTAGGAAGCAGTCTGGTTTTTACCGGAACACCGCGGTAATATTCTTCGTGACCTTTCTGCATACCATATCCAAGAACATTGGTTACAGTAAGACCTGTTATACCGATTTTATCCAGAGCTGTCTGTAGTTGTGTAAACTTATCCTGGTTGGTGATAACGGTTACTTTTGTAATCTTAGCTCCGGGGCGTGCCTTGTTGACTACCGGAATTGCATCATCAACTGATACCTTGCCGGAAGCAGTTTCAGAAGCTGCAACCGCACTTACCGGGTGACCTATTGCCGCTATCATGTCTCCGTTTCCGTTGACCGGAGCCATAATAGGAGCTACGATTGCAAAATCAGGATATGCGCTATTTCCGTGTTCACCGATATCAAGGCCCTGAATTTCTTCTTCAAGACTGACACGAATGCCCATAGTCTTTTTAATAAGTAACCATACAACCGATGATGATACAAATACAAATACACCAACAGCTATAATACCGAGAAGTTCAGCTTTAAGCAGAGAAAAACCGCCGCCATAGAATAGACCGCTTACTGTTGAAAGGCTGGTTACGCCTTCCTGTGCAAAGAGGCCGACGCATATTGTACCGAATACACCGCAAACTAAATGTACGGAAGTGGCACCTACTGGGTCATCAACCTTTATGCGGTCAAAGAAAAGTACTGCAAATACAACGATAACGCCTGCTATAGCACCGATGATTAATGAACTTCCGACACTGACATATGCACAGCTGCCCGTGATTCCTACCAAGCCTGCAAGACAGCCGTTGATGGTCATGCCAAGATCAGGCTTACCGATGAAGAGCCAGGATGTGGCGGTAGCAGTAAGTACAGCAGCTATGGCAGCGGTGTTTGTGGTTACCAGGATATGCACAACATCTGCCGGATTTTGAAAACTCATTGTTGAACCGGGGTTAAAACCAAACCATCCAAGCCACAGGACGAAAAGGCCGATTACAGCCAGAGCCATGCTATGCCCGGGAATGGCTTTGGGTTTTCCGTCTTTGTCATATTTACCGTAACGGGGGCCAAGTATGATGGCACCGGAAAGGGCAGCCCATCCACCTACAGAATGAACTACTGTATCACCCGCAAAATCCAGGAAACCAAGGTCAGCCAGCCAGCCGCCGCCCCAGATCCAGTGACCGACGATCGGATAAATTACAAGAGTCAGTATAAAGGAGAATACTATAAAGGATATATATTTTACACGTTCTGCTACCGCACCGGATACGATAGTTGCTGCGGTACCGCAGAACACAAGCTGGAAGAAGAATTTTCCCCAGAACGGTACGCTTGATGTAAGTGTATCTTTATAGTATGATAAATCAGAACTACCTAAAATAAAAAGATGTTCTGTACCGACAAGGGGATTGTCTCCGCCAAACATCAGCCCCCATCCAAGCAGCATAAAACCAAGTGAAGAAACTGCAAAAACGATAAAGTTTTTAGATAAGATGTTAACGGTGTTTTTTGATCTGGCAAAACCTGATTCTACTGCTGCGAAACCCAGGTTCATAAAGAATACCAATACTGCCGCAAGTACTACCCAAATAGTATCAACTATCATAACATAATCCATCAATCATTCCTCCTTAAAATTAGTTAAGGGCGTGTATTTTATTGAATTGACAATAAAACACACGCCCTTGTGCGAATTAATTTTTAATATGTTTTTTTTAAATAGATAGAATTCCTGTCACACCCAGTCTGAAATTCCGTATGTTAATTAAGATTAAATAAACAGTGTAAATGACCGCACTTCTTATTAATCCGGTAAATTCCTAGATTTATCCACACCCTTTCCCCTGATAATATTTATGGCGCTGTCAGCTATTGCCAACAGCGCCATTGCTTTACACTTACTTATATTATATTCAATAATAACTAAATGTGTTTTTTCTGTCAATATAAAATTACTATAATTTTAAAAAAAATATTACAAATTTTTGTTGGTAAAATATACCATAAATCAATAAAGCAAGTTATTAAGGGGATATGCTAATATTATATTAATTTTATAATGTCCGGTGCAAATAAAAATAAAAATTAAGACAAAGCAATAGTAGCATTTTATAAGTAAAAATACCAATTTTATAATAAACTAAAATGGCTTATCTTCATAAAATCTTCACAAAAATTTGATATATTTAAATAAAGGCAAGTAAAAATATATGTAAAGGTGGTTTTTAAATGGGAAAGTCAAAGCTTTCGGTTAAGAATGTTCATAAAACTAAAAAGACGGTATTTGTTGCAGCCGGTATTATTGCAGTTGTAATAACAGGTTTTATTTTTACAAAATTCAATTCTAAAGGAAATGTTCAGGAAGATTTAATAATACTTAAAAGTGAAATCTCAGATAATGTTAAATTTTATTCATATAAATCGGGAAAGACAAATATGGAGGTTATGGCAGTAAGGGCAAGTGACGGAACTATTAGAACGGCATTTAATACCTGTCAGATTTGCTATGATTCCGGCAGAGGGTATTATAAGCAGGAAGGTGACAAATTAGTATGCCAAAATTGCGGCAACAGATTTAGCCTGGATCAGTTGGAAAAGCTAAAAGGAGGCTGTAATCCTGTACCAATTACTAAAGAATATAAAACAGAGGATGATGAGGTTATCGTAATTTCCCAAGCATTCATGGATGCAAATAAGGGTTTGTTCGGAAATTGGAATAAGCAATAAATACACGTCAAAAAAACAGGTGGGATGCAAATGGAGCAAAAATTAATAAGTAAGGTTATTCAGATAGACGGTATGTCTTGTACAAATTGTGAAACGAGAATAGAAAATGCTCTAAAAAAACTTGAAGGTGTTAAAAAAGTTAAAGCGATTTATAGCAGCTTGAATGTTTACATTACTTACGATGCTAATGTTGTAAAACTGCATCAAATTATACAGGTAATAGAAAATCTGGGTTATGTGGTGAAAAATAAACCCGATACTAAAGATGCTCAAAGATCAAACATAAAAAATACGCCAAATAAAACATTGGATGAAAAAATGTCTGTCAGCCGTCTGGTTGCAATAGGAGTCATAGTGTTTGCTATATACTTAATAATAAGCAACACGGCAGGCTTTAATTTTATACCTCAGATTAATCAATCCATGGGATACGGTATCCTCTTTCTTGTAGGAATGATGACTTCACTGCATTGTGTTGCCATGTGCGGTGGGATAAATCTTTCGGTATGTGTTTCCTATAAGGCAGCCAACGAAAATAACAGCAGGCTTTCAAGTCTAAAACCCAGTTTTCTTTATAACAGCGGAAGAATACTATCCTATACCATAATCGGAGGGTTAGTCGGAGCATTAGGGGCAAGTATAAGTTTCTCCGGTGCCGCCAAGGGTATTGTTGCTGTTATATCAGGGTTTTTCATGATAATTATGGGATTAAATATGCTTAATATATTCCCATGGCTTAGAAAATTAAATCCCAGAATGCCAAAATTTTTCGGTAATAAAATACATAGTAATAAAGATAATTACGGTCCGTTTTTTATCGGATTGCTTAATGGCCTAATGCCGTGCGGACCGCTTCAGGCTATGCAGCTTTATGCATTAGGTACGGGAAGTTTTGCAGCAGGAGCCTTATCAATGTTTATGTTCAGTCTTGGAACAGTACCCTTAATGTTTGGATTCGGTGCGGTAAGTTCAGTTATAAGCGGAAAATTTACACATAAAATGATGAAAGTCAGTGCTGTGCTGGTAATAGCTCTTGGAGTGGTTATGGTATCCAGAGGCATGGCATTGTCAGGTTTTGTAATACCGTCAATTCCGTTTGGTACAGGCAGTGCCGTAAAAGAACAAGGGGTAGCAGTTTTAAAGGACAGTATTCAGGAAGTTACATCAAAAGTCTCACCCGGTAGTTATGAGCCGATAACGGTGCAAAAAGGCGTACCGGTGAAATGGATCATAAAAGCAGGAAAAGGAGATATAAACGGTTGCAATAACGAAATTATAATTCCTAAATTCAATATAAGCAAAAAACTTGAAATAGGGGACAATATAATAGAATTTATTCCTGCCGAATCCGGTACGTATGTTTACAGTTGTTGGATGGGTATGATATGGAGCAAAATTACTGTGGTTGATGATTTGAATAATATAGACGTTTCCGCTACAGGCGGAGTATCTTATTAGTCTTTAGGAAAGTATATAATTAATCGATTAAAAAAAGCTTGTTTTCTTATTTTTGAACTGCTTAAAACGAATTTAATCTGAAGACACTTATTTATATAATAGATTTTTATATTATTAAAAAATATATGGTAATTGATATAAAATTTGCTTAAAAAATTATAAGGAGGAAAGAATGAAATTACTGCATGTAACAATACAGACCTCAAAGTTTGAGGAAGAAATTAAATTTTACAGGGAATTTGTTGGCTTAAACATTCAGAACGATTTGCGACCTATGGGAAAAGAGATAGTTTTTTTAGCCGATGGAGAGCAGGAAACATATATTGAAATTATAAATAATCCTGAAGCTTTTGATGCCGGAAATAAATATCTGTCTATAGGGTTTAAGACACAGGACGTTGAGGCAAAAAGGGAAGAATTCGAAAAACTTGGATTTAAACCTACACCGATAATTTCACCATTGCCGCAGGTTAAGTTTTTCTTTGTAAAGGACCCCGCAGGTGTTAATGTGCAGTTTATGTAACTTACATTTACCATAAACAGAATATATAAAATAAAAAGCCGTTAATATCCGATTGATATTAAAGGCTTATTTTTATAGATAAAAATTAAATAAATATCTAATGCAAACCGTTTTATAATATACAAGTTTATTTTTGCAGCCTAAAACTGTATTGACAAATCATAAATAATATGTTATATAAATAATGTCTTAGCACTCGGTAAATAAGAGTGCTAACAGTAAAATTCAAAACGGTAATGACAGATTTATGTGCAGCGCTAATACAGCAGGAAAAACCGTTTTGTGTTTAATAACTTAAAGGTATTCTTGTCCGGTCTTTAGCATATGAATTTGCTATCCACCTATTATATAACCTATTTTAAGAGGCCAATTTGATTATGCATTTATAGCGCTGTATGTAATTATACGGCGCTTTTCTGTTGTTACTACTAAAGCATGCGATTTTCATTATTCTTATATCAAAAAAATAATAACGGAATGAGGTGAAAATATGCAGGCTTTAATATTAGCAGCAGGAATGGGAACAAGGTTAAAAGATTTAACAAAAGATTCGGCTAAATGCATGGTCAAAGTAAACGGTAAAACTCTGATTGAAAGAATGTTAAATCAGCTTGACAGGTTAAACTTAAGAGAAATTATTATTGTAGCAGGCTACAAAGCCGATAAACTCATTTCTTATATCAATTCACTTGATATCAAAACCCCCATATCATTTGTTAAAAATGATTTTTATAAAAAGACCAACAATATTTATTCGTTGTACATAGCACGGGAATGTTTACAAAAAGATGATACCCTTTTGTTGGAGTCGGATTTAATTTTTAGTGATGGGGTACTTAGAAGGCTCATAAACAATCCTTATCCTGATCTGGCTTTAGTAGCCAAATACGAAAATTGGATGGACGGAACCGTTGTCACCATTGACAGCCAATATAATATAACCAGTTTTATTGAGAAGAAGAATTTTGATTTTAATGATATTCAAAAATATTATAAAACCGTGAATATCTATAAATTCAGCAAACATTTCTTGCAACAATATTATGTTCCTTTTTTAAAAGCATATATCGACTCCAGGGGAAGTAACGAATATTACGAACAGGTTCTAAAAGTTCTAAGTGTAATGGAAAAGTCTACGATTAAAGCAGAAGTGCTTGAAGGCGAACCGTGGTATGAAATCGACGATGTGCAGGATCTTGATATAGCAGAATCCATATTTTCTGAAAATGGATTTGGCAAGATTAGAACAAGGTATGGAGGGTACTGGCGATATCCTAAGCTGATAGATTTCTGCTATCTGGTAAATCCTTTCTATCCTCCAAAGAAGATGATTGAGGAAATAAAAAGCAGTATAGATAAATTAATATCTAACTATCCGTCAGGAATTGAAGTAAACAGCCTTATAGCGGGCAAATATTACGGACTTAAAAAAGAACATATTTGTCCGGGCAACGGGGCATCAGAACTTATAAATTCATTGATGAAGACAGTCGAAGGCAAAGTTGGAATAACTTATCCTACTTTTGAGGAATACCCAAACCGTTTGAATAAGAATATGATAGTACCTTTTTATCCCAACAACAAAAATTTTTCATATAATTCTGATGAGTTAATCAACTACTATGAAAATACCGGCATAAAAGCTCTTCTTATAATTAATCCTGACAATCCGTCAGGCAATTTCATCGAAAGGTCTGATATTTTAAAACTTGCCGGATGGGCACAGAAAAAAGGTATAAGGTTAATCGTTGACGAATCATTTGTAGATTTTGCAAATACATCCGGACCTCAGACACTTCTTACCGAAGAAATTCTTGGGCAATATAAGAATCTCATAGTCGTAAGAAGTATTTCAAAATCTTTCGGAGTACCCGGGCTTCGTCTTGGAATTGCTGCAAGTGCCGATGAGGAGTTAATCGGATTTATAAAGAAAGATATTTCTATATGGAATATAAATTCAATAGCAGAATTTTATCTACAAATATGTGAAAAATACAGGAAAGAATATTTATTGGCGCTGGAAAAATTTAAATTAACCAGAGACAAGTTTGTTGAGGAGTTAAAAAAGATACCGAATCTTCGGGTTATACCTACAGAGGCAAATTACGTTATGTGTGAAGTGCTTGGTGGGTATTTTGCCGTTAATTTGGCAGAAACTCTGCTAAATAAGTACAATATCCTTATTAAAGACCTGTCAGGCAAAAAAGGAATAGACGGCCAGTATATCAGGGTAGCAGTCAAAACTAAAGAAGAAAATAATCTTCTTATAACTGCTCTTCAAAATATACTTGGTAAATCCAGCAGGGCAAAAGCATTTACTATAAGTTTCAGCGGGCAGGAGGCTTTATTGTATGCCAAGAGGAGAAATTAATCATGATTCTGAATATAATATGCTTTATTTTCTAAAAGATCCGTCCAATATTTGCTCTATTACAGGCCTTTTATGCTCATTTTCAGGTATATACTTTTCTGTAACCGGAAAATTTTATTATGCATTGATAGGTCTTATGTGGTCAGTCATTTTTGACTGGGCAGACGGTATAATTGCAAGAAATCTTAAAAACCGTACCGATTATCATCGGGCTGTAGGTACTCAAATGGATTCACTTATTGATATAGTAAGTTTCGGAATCCTTCCGGCAGTTATTTTATTAAGTTTCGGAAAATTTAAACCGGCTTTTTTCCCAGGAGCTTTTCTGATTGTGGCAGGAGGGGTTGTCAGATTAAGTTATTTTAATGTTTTTGGGATGATTGATAAAAATACTTATAAAGGTTTGGCCTTAGATAACAATGCAATTATTCTTTCCTTTATATTTATATTTGAAAGGTTCTTATCACATCAGACATTTTCAGCCATTTTATTTACTGTTATGCTAATTCTTCTTGTCTTTAATCTGGCTCCGATCCGCACCCGTAAATTTGGAGCCGGATGGCTGTATGTCCTTATTCCTTATACCGTAATAATGACGGTTTATTATGCATATATTCAATGATAACTTTACCTAAAAGCAGTAAATATAAATAATAAATTATTATTATTTATAAGATCAATATTTTCGTAATACAACATGGTATTACCTGTCTTGAAAAGATTGCTTAACAGGTATAAAATGTTAAAGGTTAGATAGTAAATTGGCAAATAACAGGGCAATAATTGAAAGACAGGAGGATATCACAATGCAGGAAGTTTATGAGTTTTTGAAAAATTGCGGAACATATTATCTGGCAACTGTGGAAGGAGATCAGCCAAGGGTCAGGCCTTCAGGAAAATCCCAAAGCTGAGATTTGTGAGCTATTTTTTACTCATTTACCGAGGCACCGAAAGTGATAAAATTCTAGCGACATGATTCTATAAGAAAATAGCTGTTACTAATTACAAAATAAAATATCAGGTCAATGTTATTTGGTTAAAAGCAAATACTCATAAAGGGTATTTGCTTTTTTTAAGTCTTTTTGATATGTATTAATATTAGGAAGTATATTATTTACAATAAGATATATTTTAATAAATAATTAATTATCCGGATATTATTTTGAAGTATAATAAATATGAAATTAAGTATGTAAGATTTAGAAAAAATGCGTTATAAATAATAATAATAAAAAATAGATTCAAAAATTAACTATATAAATATATGATAAAATAAATGAAACATATTTGATGCTGCAAAACAACCATTTTACTAATGATCTATAAAAAAACAGGAGAAATGCTTATGAAAGAAGTTACTGCTGCGGTTATTATCGAAAACGGAAAGATACTGATAGCCCAAAGAAAAGAGAGTCAAAAACTGGCAGGTAAATGGGAGTTTCCAGGAGGGAAAGTTGAAGCCGGCGAAACTCTTAGGGAATGTCTGATAAGAGAAATCAAGGAAGAGCTGGGAATTACCATAGAAGTGGATGATTTATTTGCTGAAATTAAATACCGATACGATATAGAAGAGATAGGTACTATAAATCTTTATGTATTTAAAGCAAGGAGGATTGGCGGGGAATATAAACTGACTGCTCACAGCCAAATCAAATGGGTTAGGCCGGAAGAATTGGAAGATTATGATTTTGTACCGGCAGATACATCAATCATAAAAAAATTAAAAGAAGATTTGATATAGACAATAAGTAAAAATAGAGCAGTTAACAATAGAAGGGGATAAATTAAATTAATTATTATACATGATACAATACGTATTTTTATGTTTATTTTATATCTAAGGAGGTTTACAATGCCGGAAATGGACAATATTTTATCATGGACATTAATATCGGAATGCCCTATCCCCAGTGACGTAAATGATTTATTGGTTGAAGGTGAATTCGCTGTTGCCGCATACAAAACTTTTCGTGACAGCGCCATATTTACCAATAAAAGATTGATTGTAAGAGATGCTCAGGGTATTACCGGGAAAAAAGTTGAAATTTACTCATTGCCGTATTCTTCAATAATTATGTGGTCAACCGAAAATGCGGGAAAATTCCTGGATTTTAATGCGGAGGTTGAGCTTTGGACAAGAGCCGGCCACATAAAAATCAATCTGCAAAAGGGTGTAGATATCAGAAAATTTGATAAACTTATTGCAAATGCACTTCTGAAATAAAATATAAGCCGAGCATTAAACAGTTTTTTATATTATACAAACATAATTTGGCAAAACCCTTGTTATGTATTAAGAAACATATCAAGGGTTTCTTATATTCATTGAAAAAAATAAATAATAATGATAAAATTGAGCATAATACAGGTAAAATATGGATGATATAAGAATATAAGAAGAGTTTTTATATGGGCTGATACGGTAATATAAGGATATTACTAAGAGAATATATAAAATATAAGAAATGAGATGATTTCATGAAAGATTTTATGACTTATCTAAATAATATAGATGATCCTGATAAAAGAGAAAAGCTGGAAAGTATATTTAACTATATAAAAACAGAATTTCCACAGCTAAAAGATGAAATCAGGTGGAACCAGCCCATGTTTACCGATCATGGAACGTTTATTATTGCATTTAGTACAGCAAAAAATCATATATCAGTTGCACCGGAAGCGGAAGTTTTAGAATTATTTAAAGAGGATATAGAAAAAGCAGGGTACTCTTATACAAAGCAACTGTTCAGAATCAAATGGACCGATAAAGTAGATTATGAATTGCTGAGAAAAATTATAGCTTATAATATAGAAAGCAAAAAAGACTATAACAGATTTTGGAGATAAAAAGGAAAATTATCGGTAATTATATTAATAAATACAATTATAATGTCGAAAAGGAGATAAAACGATGAATAATAAGAAGGTAGAGTATATAAACCCGGAAGGCTTATTCAATTCAAGAGCTTACAGCCAGGTAGTTACTGTCAGCGGCAATGTGAAAACAATATATATCGGAGGTCAAAATGCCATTAACGAAGAAGGCCGGTTAGTAGGGCAAGGCGATTTTGAACTTCAGACAAAGCAAGTTTTAGAAAATCTTAAAATTGCGTTGGTATCTCAAAATGCATCCTTTAATGATGTTATAAAGCTTAATATTTATATAGTAGACGGGTGTGACCCGGCAGCAGGATTTAAGGTATTTAGAGAAACTGTAGGGGAGCTGAAAAATCCACCGTTAATTACAGTTTTAAAGGTTGCCGGGCTTGCAAATCCTATGTGCCTTATTGAAATAGATGCTGTTGCTGTGGTTGAAGAATGAGAGGATGCAAATGGAGCAAATTTAATTTATAACAATTATAGAATCATGTAAATAACTCCGCCGATAATACCTGATCCGAGCATGACATAAATGGGATTAGGTTTTAGTTTTCGTAAAATAAATAAAGCAAGCCCAAACATTATAACTGAAACATAATTAATTAACTGAAAATCCAATGAAAAACCGTTATCTCCCCAAATTGCCAGACTAAAAATCGTTAACCCGGCGGAAGCAATCAAGGCTACTATGGTTGGTCTTAAACCGGACAATATCCCTTGTAAAACTGTCAATTGCTTATATTTAAAATAAATCCATGCAAGAAGCGAAACGATAATACAAGAAGGAAAGATACAACCTATTGTAGCAACAATTGCACCCGGAATACCTGCAATTCTTATTCCGACAAATGTGGCTGAATTTATTGCTATAGGGCCTGGGGTCATTTCAGCAATAGTGATGAGATCGGTAAATTCAGATAATGTCAGCCAGTTATGAATAGTAACCACCTGATTTTGAATTAAAGGAATTGCTGCCATGCCTCCGCCAATGCTAAACAAGCCGATCTGAAAAAAACTCCAAAAAATTTTTAATAGTATCACAGATTATCATCCTTTTTATTTTTATTGCTATGAAACAAAGTTCTAATTGACCCTATAAATCCGCAAACTAAAATAATATAAACAACATTTATTTTAAAGTAAAATGTGGATATAAAAGCACCTGCCATAATTAATACGGATATAATGTCCTTTCCCTTAATAACATTGCCGCCGAGATTGATGACAACATCGGCAATAACAGCAGCAATACCTGCCTGCATACCTTTAAGGACGGCATTTACTATGAGATTGTCCCTAAATGCAGTATAGAAAACGGAAACAACAGAAATGATTATAAAAGGTGGTAAAACTGTCCCAAGTATTGTAATTATAGCACCTAATATACCTGCAACCCTATAACCTATCAGAATCGCTGCATTGACCGCAACCGCTCCGGGAGAAGATTGAGCTATAGCGGCTAAATTTAACATCTCATTTTCCTCAATCCACTGCAATTCGTCTACAAATTTCTTTTTCATCAAAGGAATGATAACAAATCCTCCTCCAAAAGTAAAAGCACTTAAGTAAAAAGATGAAACAAATAGTTTTTTGTAAATATTATTTTTACTTTTCAAACTTAAACCTCCTTCATAATTTATTATATAGCTTGAAGGTTTATAAATAAAATAGAATTTTATATGTTTTGCTGTTATTGAGCAGTAAGAATACAATGAAACAATTTCTTGATCATGCAATTTAAACGACAGATATCGTAAATGAATTCCTGTAATATATAACTTATCATGTCTTATCTGATAAAATAAATATCTGAATAATTGAAGGTACAATCCATAGTTTATATTAAAGAGCTTAGATTTCATTATAAATTGATTATGGTTTTCGGAAACAAGCGCTCTTTTGTTGAAGAAATAAAAAAGATATATTTACTTATGTAATTAAAGGAATCTATATATTTTTATTTTATATTGACATATTACGTCAGCAGGATAATAATAAATGAGTAAATAAAAATTTTATCGGTTTATGTAAATAAACCAAATACTTAAATGATAAAACCGTTATAAGGATACCGGTATTCTATTTTAGTTTTTACGATATTCAACAAGAAAATACTTTTAAAAGTAATGTTATGCATTATAATAGACATTCTGTATGCCAATAAATTTAGATAAGGAGATTTGATTATGAGTGAAAATTGCAATAAAAGTTGTGAGAGCTGTTCTGCAGACTGCTCGGTAAGAAATAAGAAACATGATTTTCATGAAAATCCGCATGAATTAAGCAATATCAAAAAAGTTATAGGTATAGTCAGCGGCAAAGGTGGAGTTGGAAAGTCGCTTGTAACTTCCATGCTTGCGGTTACTATGAACAGACTAGGATATCATACGGCAATACTGGACGCAGACATTACCGGACCTTCTATACCTAAGGCGTTTGGAATAAAAGAAAAAGCAAAAGGTAATGCATTGGGTTTAAATCCTGTCAAAACAAAGACTGGTATAGATATTATGTCAGTGAATTTGCTTTTGAATAATGATACCGATCCAGTAGTCTGGAGAGGACCTATTATAAGCGGTGTAGTAAAGCAGTTTTGGACAGATGTTATCTGGAAAGATGTGGATTTTATGTTTATTGATATGCCTCCGGGGACCGGGGATGTACCGCTTACAGTATTCCAATCTATAGCCGTTGATGGAATAATCGTAGTTACCTCACCCCAGGAGCTGGTATCCATGATAGTTACAAAGGCAGTTAAGATGGCTGAAATGATGAACATTCCCATCATCGGTTTAGTAGAGAATATGTCATATTTTAAGTGTACGGATTGCGGCAAGGAGCATAAGATTTACGGTGACAGCCATATCGATGAAATAGCTAGTGAACACAATTTAAAAGTACTTGCCAAACTTCCGATAGATCCGAAAATATCAGCAGCTTGCGATAAAGGAATAATTGAGCTTTTTGAAGGCGATTGGTTTGACTCTGTGGCAAAAATACTTGAAGAAATAATGGATACTGATAAAAAGTAAATACATAAATCGTCTGATATTATTTGTGTATAAAAAACAGATATAATAAAAACATTAGCAAAACCCTTGTTATATTCTTAGGGAATATATCAAGGGTTTTTTTATATGTAATATATTGCGAATTAAAGAAAGAATTTTAAGTTGCAAGTGCAGTTGCTTTATAAGCTATTGATGAAGCGAGTTATATTACAGGACAGGTATTGATAATTTACGGTGCCTTAATATGCAATTAAATAAAAATATAAATGTAATAAATTAACATGTATATACTTGACAAATTTATACTAAAAATATTAAGTTTATTACTATAAAATAGAATTTCGGATGCTTTAAATAGTAAAAGGGATATACCGTTGAGTTTACGCTGTGGAAGATGATTAATTAAAATTAAGAAAGACATTTTGGAGAATCAAATTAAACAGGATAAGAATATAAGGTGTTTTTTTAAAGGGGAAAATAGTAGGAGGATACGTCTGTTACCCTTTAGCTTGTTTCCCGGTAAAAAAGAAATAAAAATATCTCAAAGACGTCTGACTAAACAGAAGGTCTTTTTTTATATGAGTTTATTGTATAAAAAATATTTATTATAAATTGATAGATATGTTACGATTAGATATAATGTAAGAGAAAATGAAAATTATGTCAGGGTTATTTAATCTGAATTAAAATATATTATAATGAAAAATAAGCAGATTAGAAAAGGAGAGTATTATGAGCAGAGTAAATTTCGGTCCAAAACCGTATTTGTATCCTATGCCGGTGTTGATTATAGGAACTTATGATGAGAACGGTGTTCCCAATGCCATGAATGCAGCATGGGGAATTATAACCGATAGCAATGAAATTACAATCAGTTTGTCTGCAAATCATAAAACAGCTAAGAATTTGGCTATAACAAAGGCATTTACCGTAAGTATTGCAACAGAGGACATGGTTGTTCCTTGTGATTATGTGGGGGTAGTATCGGGAAACCAGGTACCTGATAAATTTGAGAAAGCAGGCTTTCATGCAATAAAGAGCCAATTTGTAAATGCTCCTCTGATCGATGAATTGCCCTTTGCACTTGAATGTAAGGTGAAAAGTTTTGAAGATGAAATTTTAGTTGGTGAGATTGTAAATGTCAATGCGGATGAGAGTATTTTAACTGACGGGAAAGTAGATCCCGATAAACTGAAACCTATCATATACGATCCTGTTAACCGTAATTACCTGGGATTTGGCAGGAAGGTAGGAAATGCTTATAATGACGGACTAAAACTAAAGTAATTGCAAAAACATCATAAAACCTTTATCAAACGAACATCATATGGAGGTATAATTAATGAAATATAATAATTTATCAAATGTCAGGCTGATACCGGGGTTATTTAAGGTTAGGCAAACAGTTAACAGAAATTATCTGATGAGTCTTTCAAGCCAGGCCTTGCTTCAGAATTTTTATATTGAGGCCGGAATTATCATGCCCGGGCTTAGTGTTTTGGAAAACCCTGCAGAATGCGGCCTCCATTGGGGTTGGGAAGCTCCCATTTGCCAGTTGAGAGGGCATTTTCTGGGACACTGGATGTCTGCAGCTTCTATGCTGGTTGAGACGGAAAATGATTTGGAACTAAGAGGAAAACTGGAGTATATCGTATCCGAGCTTGCCAGATGCCAGGAAAGGAACCGTAACGGCTGGATCGGATCAATTCCTGAAAAATATTTTGATATACTGGAAACAGATGAATATATTTGGTCGCCTCAATATACTTTACATAAAACCCTGATGGGACTTTTGGATGCTTATAAGCATGCCGGTATCGGACAAGCCCTTGATATATTAAAGAAAGCTTCGGACTGGTATATAAACTGGATTTCCCGCATCCCAGCGGACAAACCATGGGTTGTTCTTAAGGGAGAATCGGGCGGTATGCTTGAAATCTGGGCTTCACTTTACGAAATTACAAAAGAAGATAAATATATGGATTTATGCAAGGCATACAGCGGATATTCTGTTTTTGAACAATTACTTAAGGGTGAGGATGCGTTAACAGACAAACATGCCAATGCAAGTATTCCTACAGCCCACGGAGCTGCTAAAATGTACGAAATAACCGGGGATAAAAAATGGCTTTCCATAGCCGAACTTTTCTGGAAATGCGCGGTCACAGACAGGCCTATGTATGCTACCGGTTCAGCAAATGCAGGTGAATTTTATATCGCTCCGGGTAAATTGTATCAGGCTTTAGGTGACAGAAACCAGGAATTTTGCACAATGTATAATACGGTAAGATTGGCTGATTACTTATATAGGTTCACCGGGAAAGCGGAATATCTGGACTATATCGAGATAGCTCTGTATAACGGTTTTTTAGCCCAGCAAAACAAACGGACGGGAATGCCAACTTATTTTCTTCCAATGAAACCAGGGTCAAGAAAAAAATGGGGAACACCCCGCAATGATTTTTGGTGTTGTCACGGAACCATGGTTCAGGCTCAGGCTTATTACCCGTATCTTTGCTATTATACAAAAGATAACGAAGTTACAGTGGCACAGTATATTCCCAGTCAGGCTTCTTTTAATCTGAACGGAAACAGTATAAAAATAACACAAAACGTATACATGACTTACGGCGGAGACTTTTTATTCAGTGAAGGAAAAAATGAAGGCAAGAACCGCTGGCAGTTTGAATTACGGATAGAAAGTGACAGAGAGTTTGCGTTAAAGTTAAGAATTCCAAAGTGGCATCAAGGCGAAGTCTATATTTCGGTAAATGGAGAAAAAATTGCTTCAGATATAAATGACGGTTTTATCTGTATAAAGAGAAAATGGTCAGTTTCAGACCGGTTGGAGCTTAAATTTAATGCAAAACTTACCTTAGAAACATTGCCTGACAGGTCTGATAAGGCGGCTGTTATGGAAGGGCCTATTGTGCTTGCGGGAATCGACGAAAGGGATGAAGGCCTGAGGCTGGTAGACGGTAAAATATCAAAGACATTCGTACCGTTTATAGAACATACCTATGATGCTTTTCCGTGGCAGCAGTCGACGTACCGTACCGTAGGCCAAGGAAGAGAAATTACTTTTATGCCCTTATATGAAATAACTGATGAACCATACAACATTTACTATACAATCAAATAAGTAAAGAAAAAGGGTATAAATTTTGGTATCAATTTGATTTGTGACGGAGATCAAATACTAATTATAAAAAATCAAAAACGGAGGAGAATATGAAGAAAGTATCGGTTTTAATTAATGCAAAGGACACAATAGGAAAGATCAATTCTGAAATTTATGGGCATTTTTCGGAACATTTGGGAAGATGCATATATGACGGTATTTTTGTGGGTGAGGATTCGGATATTCCGAATATAAAAGGAATTCGTAAAGACATAATTGAAGCCTTTAGGAATATAAAACTTCCGGTCCTTCGCTGGCCGGGAGGCTGTTTTGCAGAAGATTACCACTGGAAGGACGGAATAGGGCCCAAAACTCAAAGAAAGAAAATAGTAAACACAAACTGGGGCGGAGTGGTTGAAGACAATTCATTCGGAACTCATGAATTTATGGAACTTTGCAGTCTTGTAGGCTGTAAGCCCTATATAAACTTAAATCTTGGTGCCGGCACGGTGGTGGAAATGGCGGAATGGATAGAATACATAACGTCCGACGCCGATTCGCCTATGGCCAATCTCAGGAGAAAAAACGGGCAGGATGAGCCCTGGAAACTGGAGTATATAGGCATAGGAAATGAAAATTGGGGCTGCGGCGGCAATATGCGGCCGGAATATTATGCCGATTTATACAGGCAATATCAGACATTCTGCAAAAACTATTCCGGCAACAAGTTATATAAAATAGCCTGCGGACCGAACTCTTCCGATTATAACTGGATGGAAGTAATGATGAAACGGCTTGATCCGAATGTTGTAAACGGTATTGATCTGCATTATTACACAATGCCGTACTTCCCTAATAAGGATTCAGCAACAAAATTTGATGATAAACAGTATTATGACACTATAGAAGCAGCTTATTTTGCCGATGAGCTTATTACCAAGCATACGGAAATCATGAACAGGTATGATCCGGAAAATAAAATAGGACTGATAATAGGCGAATGGGGCTGCTGGCATGAGGTGGAACCTGGAACAAATCCGGCATTTTTGTATCAGCAAAATACCATGAGAAATGCCCTGGTTGCTGCTATTGAGCTTAACATTTTCAATAACCACAGCAAACGGGTTGTCATGGCTAATCTTGCCCAGACCGTAAATGTACTCCAATCCATTATATTAACTGAAGGGGAACGTCTGGTTAAGACACCTACATATCATGTCTTTGATTTATATAAGGAACATCAGGACGCTACGGCGGTTTATTGTTTTGTTGAGGATGTTCGTGCCGGCCTTGACAAGCCTGTGAAAATGATTTCCGGTTCAGCTTCTGTAAAAGACGGGGCTATGACTATCACATTATCAAACTGCTCGCTTACTGAAGATGCAGAAATAGAATGTGACATTTCATATTTCAATTTTAAAAATGCAAGTGCTAAAATTCTTACAAACGATGCCCGTGCTTACAATGACTTTGATACACCGGATAGGGTTAATATTAGAGATTACCATATAAATAAAGCTGGTGATAATTTATCGTTTATTCTTCCTCCATGCTCGGTAATATCAATTCAATTGAATTAATAACAAAGCCTGTTTTAAAAAGTGCCGGAAAGAAATCAGCTTTTTCGGCACTTTTTAATATTTTTACTGTTGACATATCAAATAGATTTGATATACTAACAAAATAATAGTGATAATCATTACCATTTACTTTGATTGGTATAATTAACTTTAACATTTTGAACTGATATTATAAATGCTTTTTATATAAAGACTGAATATATATGATTTTTTTATAGTATTTTTATTAATGTTTTTTATAATATAATGTTAATTTATGCAGAAATATATATTTATTTGATTTATCGGATATGTTAGAATGGAGTAAATAAAGGCTTTAATCAGGAAAACAGGAGGAAAAATGTTGAGATTCATTTCATGGAATATTGATTCATTAAATGCGGCACTTACAGGTACTTCGGAACGGGCAATCCTTACTAAAAATGTTTTAGATACTATAAGAGAATATAAGCCTGACGTTTTAGCCTTACAGGAAACAAAATTGCCCTGTGACGGCCCGTCAAAAAAGCATATGGAGATTTTGAAGGAAAAGTTTTGTGGCTATGAATTTGTGTGGAATTGCTCGGTAGAGCCGGCTCGCAAAGGTTATGCCGGAACCATGTTTTTATATAAAAATAATTTAAGACCGGCCGTTACGATTCCTTCAATAGGAGCCCCGGGTACTATGGATTATGAGGGACGTATTATAACTTTGGAATTTGACGATTTCTTTTTAACTCAGGTTTATACTCCGAATGCAGGGGAAAATTTAAACCGACTTGAGGAACGTCAAATTTGGGATATTAAATTTGCGGAATATCTGGCAAGTCTGGATAAGGAAAAACCAGTTATTGCGACGGGAGATTTTAACGTAGCCCACAAAGAAATAGATTTGGCCCATCCTGAAAGCAATCACCGCTCTGCCGGATTTACCGATGAAGAACGTCAGGGCTTTACCAATTTGCTGGCAAAAGGGTTTACCGATACTTTTCGTTATCTGCACGGCGACGTTACGGGAGCTTATACATGGTGGGCCCAGCGGGTTAAAACAAGCAAAATAAATAATTCAGGATGGAGAATTGATTATTGGCTGGTAAGCGATCGGATAGCAGACAGGGTAATTAAATCTGAGATGATTGACTCCGGACCGAGACAGGATCATACTCCAATATTGCTTGAAATAGATTTGTAGACGATTTTTTTGAATGTGTAAAAAGTGTCATATTAAAAGGATAAATAATACTGATAATCTGGTCGACTGTCATATGGAGGCCAAGGGCTAATTATGCGGTTCAGGATCATTTTTATCCCTTGCTGTTTACAAAGGGAGATTCATATAAAAACGATAAAGTGAGTGTATTAAAAAAAATCCTGCTACAACGGGGTATATTAAAAAATTAGTGCTTTTTATAACAAGTTCCGCCTTTTAATATGTTAATAATAATATTTGCTTACCTATGAAAGGAGTAAATTAATGCACTCTATTTTCGGTCGGTCAGATAAAAGCATCCGAATGAATTTAATTAAAATGTTAGTTATTTGTTTTATGATTGTTGCTGTTTTGCAAACGGTTTATCTAACAGGCGGAACAAAAAAAGCTTTTGTGCAGCTAATGTTTATTCCTATAATTTTGTCATCTCTTTTTTGGGGAGCTTATGCCGGTTTGGCGGTTGGAATTATCGGTGGGATTTTTGCGGGAACAATACCGTTAGATGTTTCTCAGGACATAATGCAGGATCCGATAAATTGGATTTCGCGTTCAATTATTTTTTCTATTATAGGATTTACAACCGGATATTTATTTGACAAAATTAACAGATTAAATGCTGAAAAACAGGAAAGAAATTTAAAGAGCCCTTTTTATAACCTTCCCAATGCCCAGCAGCTATTTTATGATTTAGAAAACAGAATTAAAGCGGGAGAGCATTTCAGGCTTGTATCTATAAAACTTACAAACCTGTATGAAATAGAAAAATATATAGATAATAAGCTGACGTTTGATATAGTAGAAAACCTGGCAAAGAAATTGGAACATTCTTGCGGGAGAAAAGCGGTTTACTCATATGAAAAAGATGAGCTGATAGTTCTTATATGTGATTTTTGCTTGAATGAGTATGAGGAAAAATTAAAACGGATACTGGACAATTATGTTTCTTCACCTATAAAAATGAACGGATATAAGTTCAGGGTATCAATAAAAGTCGGTATTTATTTATATAAAGGTGAGGAAACTACACCTATTGAAATATACAACAAAGCACGTATTGCTTACGAACAGGGAGAGCCGAATAAATCCGGAGTCTATTACTACGACAGAAATTTTGAAAAGAAAAGAAGAGAAAACCAGGATATTACAGGAGCGCTGCTTGAGTCTATAATAAAAAATGAAATGTATGTAGTTTATCAGCCTAAAATCGACATAGTAAATAATAAGATTTCAGGTGTCGAGGCTTTGGTAAGATGGAAAAGAAACGGTACTGATTATATTGAACCGAATATTTTCATTACCATTGCGGAAGAAATCGGGTTTATCAATAAAATTTCCGAGTTCGTTTTTAAGAGTGTAACCAAGCAGATTATGGAATGGAAAAGCAAAGGAATAAAAGTTAAGTGTTCAGTTAATGTATCTGTTTATGATTTGTTAGATGAATATTATACATATTGGGTAAATGGCATTTTTTCAGATGAAGATATTGACCGGTCGGATTTTGAAATTGAAATAACCGAAAGAGTCATAGCTTATAATGATAAGAAATTACTGGATAAAATGTATTATTTTAAAGAAAAGGGATTTTTAATATCTATTGATGATTTCGGAACCGGCTATAATTCGCTGATGAGTATCGGTGAAATTCCTTTTGATAAGCTGAAAATTGATAAATATTTTATCAGCAGGCTTAACAGAATAGAAGTAGCGGAATTGGTTAAATCTATAATTCAATATGCCCATACATTTGGCAAGATAGTTGTGGCCGAAGGAGTTGAAAATGAAGAGCAGATTAAAATACTCAAATCGTTTAATTGCGATGAGGTTCAGGGATATTACTTTAGCAAACCTTTAATGCCTGAAGAATTTGAAGAATTTTATTCAAAGTTTAATAAGCTGAGCTGAAAAATATGGTAATAATATATACCGACCCCCAAAGTTTTGAAATTTGGAGGTCGGTACATTTTGTGTAAATATCAGGTGTGTTATGGTATATATACAAAAGGGGGATTATAAAATAAGCAATCTTTTAATCAGCTAATGGTTTTATATTATAATACAAAATCAAATTAACGATATATAATAGGAGTTTCTACCATCCATAAATGATCAGGATCATCAATTCTGTCTGTCCAGGGATTATCCTCCAGATGACGGATCATCCAGGCAATATACATATTATATCCGGGTGCGGTTACCTGAGGATGGGTTTTTCCGGGTGTGATGGCACTGAAGCTTCCGTCTTTGATTTTAAATACATCGTCTCCCAGGAAACAGGCACCGAAACCCTGAGGTTTATCAAAACGGTAATAATAGACTTCCGGTTGTGGATGATGATGGGGAATATAACTTGACCATCCGCCCTGGAATGTAATCGATTCACCTAATACCATGTTGGAGTAGGGTGCGTTATTGTAGTCAAATGCGGTTCTGACTATCCGGCGGGCAGTACCATCGCAGAAATTTTCACCGACCAATACTTCCGAACAGTTTTCTGGAGTATAAAACACAGCGGGAAATTCCCTGTCGTTCTCAGTTGCCTCAACTAAAATTTCTGTATCGGCCGCTGCAGTTACGGTCACCTTTGTTCCCTTACATACATGAAGGCAGTATAGGCCTTCTTTAAACATATCGCTTCTTTTAACAGTTCTTGTTTCGCTGCCCCATTTGTATGTAACTTCACCTGTTACAAGGAGAATGGCCTGTTCTTCTTGCGTAAGATAAAATTCTTTTGATTCACCGGCACCCATCCTGTATACGGTAATATTCATCAACATATCCTTATACTGACCGTCGGTTGTTGTAAGAACTTTTTTGCCGGTTTCGTCAAAGACCGGATAGCCAAACTGATTATTCATATTCTCATCCTTTCTGTGATCTTCGGTTAATAATTTTAGAAACCATGAAATTATATAAATTTAAAATTATCGGCCTGATTTTCGTAGTATATATAAGATTTAGTTAATAACCATCTTAAATATCGACTTTAAAATAATATATCAACAGAAATAAATAAAACAATAAAAATATACTCAATATATAACATACATATCACCATAATACAAGTAAAATCCTGATGATAATTTAGCATTTTCTTTATATTTTAGTTTATATTATTAGATATATAAAACTATGATACAACCGTAATAAAAAACCTGCTGTGATTTTAAGCTTGTTTCGGCCACATAAGACTATTATGGCTGAAAAATCACAACAGGTTTTTATTTAAGATTTTTGGTGCATATTCTTATATTTAATCGGAGTAATTCCTGTAGATTTTTTAAATATTCTTGTAAAGTAATTCTGTGATGAAAAACCTACGGCTTCGGCTATCTGATTCATGGAGTAATCGGTTTCCTTTAGGAGTATTTTTGCATGCTTAAGCCTGATTTGTTCAACATAATCGCTAAAGGACATATTCATTTCTTTTTTAAATAGCTGGCTTAAATAGGAGCTGTTTAAGTAAACATAGTTAGCTACTTTATCAAGGGTAAGTTTGTTCATATAATTATCCTCGATATACTGAAGGGCAGCTTGTATAGCCGATGATCTGCCGGATAATTTTGCTTGCGTAAAGCTGCAATACTCATTCAAAAATTCATTGGTTTTTTCAATTAAATCTTTATATGTTTTGGAACTGCTTATATTTTCCTGCAGGCTATCCAGTTTTTCTACAATTAGTTGCTCAGAAGACTTAATTATTATATCACCGGAAAGTAGTATTCTTAGTGCGCCTCTTACGGCGGATATTAACTTCGATGGAGTAAGCTGCCTCTTATATGCATCCTCCATATAAATTATGATTTCCCGTGCAATTTTATTATAGTCTCCAAATTCCAGGTATTTTTGAATAAGCTGGTACAAAGCCGTCTTATTGGAATGCTGCTCCGTATCAATAACCGGTTTATTGCTTTTTGTGCCGTAGAAAATACAGAAGCGTATAGTTTCAAGCCCGGAATCAATAAGTATCTTTAGAGATTTATTCGCTTTATAAGGAAGGAGGATACTGTCACCCAATTGTAAGTGTTCAAGGCCCGATAATCTACTGTTTAAAATGGTTATAAGTTTCTGGTATTCTTCTTCCTGATTTTCAGGTATGTTGCTGGAAGAATTATAAAGAATAGCAAAATATTCATTTTCAATCGGAAAAGATACCCCATTATAATTATTGGCAAGAAAAGTATCCATGGTTATAGAGGCAATCCTTTCATCGGATTTGTCGTCTTTATTGGATACCGTAAAGACAATAATCATAAGGTTTTCACAGGTCAGATTTGGATGTAATTTTTTTAAAAATGATTCTAAATCCGTTATAAGTTCATTTTTAACATATTCTTTATAAAGGGCGATTAATCCGGAAATGTCGTGGCCAATTTTATTATTTTCTGAAGAATATTTTTTCTCCAAATCAATACTGTTTTTAACTTTGGCAAACAACTGCGTCAAATCCTCTAATTTCATTTCAGGTTTCAGTATGTAATCTAGAGCTCCGGCTTTTAATGCGCTTTTTACATAACTGAAATCGTCATAGGAACTAAGAACGCAAAAACGGATCGACGGAAATTCATTTTTTAGTTCGGTAATTAAATCTAAGCCGTTTAATACCGGCATCTTTATATCCGTTATAACCAGCTCAATTGGGGTATTTCTGCAGATTTCCAAAGCTTCACCGCCGTTGGAAGCTTCGTAAATGGTAGTATCTATATTTTTAATCTGCTGCATCAATATTTTCAGCCAGTTACGGATCAGTAAATCATCATCAACTATGAGAATATTCATTATATATGAATTCCTCCTCTATTTTGGGGATGTTAACAGTTATTTTTGTAAAGGATCCGGGCTCACTTTCAATTTTTAATCCGTATTCGTCACCGAAAGTAAGTTTTATTCGATCTTTTACGTTATGCAGACCGATACCGGTCCTGTTTGTTTTATTTATACCTGCATCAAGGTCAATACCGACACCGTTGTCAAATATTTCGAAGTAAATATTGTTTTCTCTAGCATAACCCTTTATAGATAAGTAGCCGTTTTCGTTTTTAGGCTTTAAACCGTGCATAAAGGAATTTTCAACCAAAGGCTGAAGTATTAATTTGATTGTTTTGCAATTAAGAATCTCTTCGTCAATATCAATCTCAACCTTGACGGTATTTGAAAAGGTGAATTTTTGAATAAATATATAATCTTCCAGAATGCTGATTTCTTTTTGGATACTAATAAATTCTTTAGTATCGGACAAACTGTATCTTAAAATCCGTATCAATGAAAGAATAATATTATCGACATCTTCCTTTTTTTCAGTATAAATCAAATATCTTATCGATGCCAGAGTATTATATAGGAAGTGGGGATTTATTTGAGTCTGAAGGCTGATAAGTTCTGCTTGCCTTTTTGCTTCCTGTTCATTAACCAGGTTTTCCATCAGTTGTCTTATCCTTCCTATCATAGAATTAAACTGCTCGGACAAATAACCGATTTCATCCCTTGATAAGACAGGAACGTTAACATCAAGATTATTGGCTTTTACCTTTTCCATATGCTGATATAAAACCTGTATCGGCTTTGTAAATTTGGAAAGGAACAGTGAACAGAGTATGAGAGTAATGACAAAGTAAACCACTATAACCATTAGATACAGAAATTTTATCGAATCAAATTTGGACAATAAGTAATTCTGATCATTTAACAAGAAGATTTTCCAATTGCTAGTTTTTATTGTATAATGATTCATCAAAAGCTCTTGACCGTTTACTTTTTCCACGATATTGCTGCCGGTATAGTTATGCATATTGTTGTAAACAAAACCGGGTAGTTCATTAAGATTCAGGTTGTCAATAGCGGATATTAGATTGCTTCGGGAATCCAGGATAAATATACTGGAATAATCGTTAACATAACCGGAATATAATTTCCGTAATTCGTTCTCGGATAAACCTAAAACCAGGATTCCGGTTTTAGTCCATGTTTCCCTATCCTGGAGTTCTCTTATCAAATAAATGAAATCTTGGCCGGCGGTAGTAAAAATATTATCAAGTACCTCATCTTTTTGCCATAATATATAGGAAGGTCTGTCTGAAAGCTTTTTATACCAGTTCTGTTCGGTAATATTAATCATATCCGCTTTATGTATCAAAGTAGCATCTCCCAAGACTTCACCTCTGTTGGTAAATATAACGGAATCAAAATTAATGTTACTTATACCGGAATTGTATTTATTAAGAATTTTATTTACCTGGTCTCTATTGGGCTTTATATAAGGATTTTGATTATATTCCTTAATAAATTCATTAAGCTCTTTGTCCAAATACAATAAATTAGATATAGACACCAATTGTTCAAGTTCTCCGTCTATTAATCCTGATATTTGTACCAGTTCATTATAAGCAAAATCGGAAGAGGTGTCCTTCATTGTATTGGTTTGAATCTGAAAAAGAGCCAGACTAAATAGCAAGAGGGGAATGATTACGCCTGTTGTATAAGTAAAAATAAGTTTTTGCTTAATTGAAATATGTCTTTTTATATTTTTTTTCATGGTAATTATCCTTAAATTTATGGTAAATAACCATAATATCTGATATTAATGTATCAAAAGTCAATAAAAAGTTAACAAAAATAAAATAATTTGTCAATGGATATATAATGAAAATGCTAAAAAAATAAAAAAAATAATAATTTTTAACACTTTAAAATGATAAATTCTAAATAATTTGCACAAACATCAAATTAAAATGGATATCTTTATTGTTAAAAAGTTTGTATGATTATAATTACTCAAGTAAAAATTATTGAGATTTTGAGCAGAAAAAGGAGGAAAATTATGAAAAAGAAACTTTTAGCTTTATTTTTAGTGCTTGCTTTGGGCATGTCCCTTGTAGCATGCGGCAAGTCAGGTAGTGAAAACACAAATGATAATCAAAACACACCAAAAACAGAAGAAAATCAAAGAGAAACAAAAAATGATGAAAGTGACAAAAACGGAAACGAAACAACTACATCCGGTGAAACCATTAAAATTGGTTTGTACGGTACTATAACCGGTTCTAACGCTTTGGCAGGCGAAATGCTTGAAAAAGGCGGAAGACTGGCAGTAAAGCAAATCAATGAAGCAGGCGGAATAAACGGCAGACCTGTTGAGCTTATTGTTTATGATGACAAATCTACACCTGAAGGTGCAGTAAAAGCCGTTACTAGATTGGTAGAAGTTGATAAAGTCATTGCTATTGCAGCATCCAACTCTTCACCTAACATTCTTGCTACCACTCAGATTACCGAAGAAGCAAAAGTTCTTCAGGTTGGTGCAGGTACAAGCCCTTCTTACACAAATGCAGGTTTCAAATACTTATTCAGAGGTACCGCAAACGGCAATCTGCCTAACGCTGCATGTGTAGACGCCATGAAAGAAATGGGAGTTAAATCCGTCGGTATTTTATACGTAGCAGCTGAAAACGGTGAATCCGGCGTTAAGAGCTTCAAATCTTACATGGGAGACGACATCAAAGTTTTAGTAGAAGAGACTTATCAGCCTACAGATACAGACTATACCGGCCAAATCAACAAGATCCTTGCAGCTAATCCTGATGCAGTTCTTTTGTATGGTATGACAAATGAATGTGCACTTGCAATTAAGCAATTTAGAAGAAACGGCTATGAAGGATATATCTTCGGACCTGAAGCACTTGGTGTGCCTGATCTTCTTAACGTAGCAGGCGAAGCAGCCGATAACGTAATTTTCGGTTCTGCAGCAGTTATTCCTGCAACCATTGATGATGCTGTTAACGAAGTTGAAAAAGCATTCCTTGAAGCATTTGTTGCAGAATACGGTCAGATGCCTTTGTCGGACGTTGTATACAGAGGTTATGACTCTGTAATGATTATTGCTGAAGCACTCAGAAATGCAAAGGATATAAATGATCCTGAAAGCATCCGTGAAGCTATGCTTAACATTACATCCTTGAGCTTAATCCATGGCACATATAATTTCTCCGACGGTTCCGGTGACGGTTTATCAAACGCACGTAGCTACATCATCCAAAACGGTAAACATGTTTCCTTCCCTGAGTGGAGAAAAGCAAATCCTGATAAGTAAAATATAAAAATATTAAAAACGACCTAAAAATTAATAATAGCATAACGTAGATGTATTAAGGAGTTTGGCTGTTGCACAAATGACATTCTTCACATAAGTTTATGATTTATGAAGCTGAGTTGATTTCATTTGCACGGATTTATTCTGCAAGGCAGCATATGCACCTTGCGGAATAAATTCTGTAAAGCCAGGATATCGGATACTATGGAATAAATTCAATGCTGCTTAAGCCTTACAGGACAAGTAAAAGCTGTGTGGAAACAAATTATTCAGGCTAAGTAAATCGGCTTCGAAATATTTATGTGAAGAGTAAAAGTACAACAGCTAAATCTTTAATACAGCATTTAGGAAGAGAGGGATTAGAATGATTATTCGATTAATAATCGGTGCACTGATGATCGGTAGTGTATACGGTGTAGTAGGAATCGGATATGGCCTAATATATAAAGCTTCTGGACTTATGTCACTGGCTCAGGGTGATATGCTCATGTTCGGAGCATTCCTGGGAATTACCTTTTATAAATATCTGAAACTGCCCTTTATTGTTTCTTTATTGCTTACTATGGTACTTATGTTTTTCCTGGGTATGTTTATAGAACGGGTAATGGTAACCAAGTTAATCGAAAGAGGAGCGCAGACGGTTTACGTAATACTATGTACCATTTCCATATCCATGATACTGCAAAACTCATCTATGTTGACATGGGGTAGCAACGTGCTACAGTTCCCTGCAATATTTAAAAAATCTTCGGTTAAGATTTTCGGAGTTGGAGTTGCCCCTGAAAACTTACTGGTATTGGGCGTAGGTATCATAATCATGGTGGCCTTACAGTTATTCTTAACCAAAACCAAATTCGGAATATCAATGAGAGCGGCAGCCCAGGATGAACTTGCAGCAAGTTCACTGGGTATAAATGTTCCCCATACAAAAGGTACTGCCTGGGGTATTGCATCCATGCTTGCAGGAGGTATCGGCGTCTGCGTAGGACCGGTATTCGGCGTATATATGTCCATGGGGTCAATGATCGGTCAAAAAGCGTTTGCCGGAGCAGTAGTGGGCGGATACGGCAATATGTACGGTGCAATAATTGGCGGTGTATTGTTCGGATTTTTAGAAACATTTGTTTCTGCTTATCTGACCTCCAATTATAAAGATTTCATTACATTCGGTATACTGATTGTTGCTATGATATTCATGCCCAAAGGTATCTTTAATGAGGAGGTAATGGAGTAATGGGACAAAATAAAAAATCCGCAGGGCAGTTTATCCGTGAGAAAAAGTTTGTGATACTTTTTTGGCTGGCCCTTGCCTTATTTGTATCATATTTGCTTAAAAGCAATTACCCTTCTTTAATTCTTTGTTTTATCTGTATAAATACAATAGCGGTAACGGGACTTGACCTGTTGTTTGGATATACAGGACAGGTTTCTTTCGGACATGCCGGTTTTTATGCAATTGGTGCTTATGCATCCACTATTTTATCAATGAAGCTTGGAATACCTGTAGCATTAAGCATGATTTTGGCGGCATTAATCTCTATGTTTTTCGGTTTTATAATAGCCATTCCGGCATCAAAACTGGTAAAACATTTCCTTTCACTGTTAACTATCGCTTTCGGTAACATGGTGTACATATTTTTATCGGTTACAAAAAGCCTTACTAACGGTTTTAGCGGAATAATAAATATTCCCGACCTGGTTCTGTTTGGTTACAGGTTTAAAACTAACCAAAGCTACTTCTTTTTATTTGCTGCTTTAGCAGTAATAACACTGATTGCAAAGAACAGATTAATTAAATCCAGATTCGGAAGAGCTTTAATTGCAGTAAGAGAAAATCCTCATGCTGCGGCAGGTATGGGTATTAATGTGAGTTATTATAAGGTTATGGCATTTGCTATCAGCGCATTCTTTACAGGCCTTGCAGGCTCCTTATATGCCCATCTTATGGGCTTTATCAGTCCGGACGGTTTCAACAATACTCAGTCCAATGCTTTTATGACTATGCTATTGTTCGGCGGTATAGCCTCAACATTTGGTCCTATGATCGGTTCTACAATTTTGACTGTTGTGACTGAAGTAATGCAGGGATTTGTACAGTATCAGATGCTTCTGTATGCATTATTTATTTTATTGGTATTATACATGATGCCAAACGGTGTATCCGGCTTAATGAATAAAATATCAGCCAGGATAGCTAAGAAGAAAGGGAAGAAGGTGAAACCGCATGCTTAAACTTGAGAATGTAACTATAAAATTCGGCGGTCTGATTGCGGTAAACGATGTTTCGTTGGAAATAGCTAAAGGTAGTATATTCGGGTTAATCGGGCCTAACGGTGCCGGTAAAACTACATTATTCAACTTAATAAGTGGTGTTTATAAGCCAACAAGCGGTAATATCATTTTCCAGGGAAAGCAAATAGGTGGCATGCCCCCTTACAAAGTAAACGAATTGGGCATTGCCAGAACCTATCAAAATATAAATTTGTTTAAGAAGATGACGGTTTTAGAAAATGTTATGGTGGGTTGCCATACAAGGAGTAAAGAAGGAATTTTCGGAGCTTTGTTGCGAACAGGAAGACAGAAAGAAGAAGAAAAAGCCATCGTTAAAAAAAGTATGGAAATTCTAGAATTTATGGGACTTAAAGATAAGGCAGATTTTTTGGCCAGCAATCTTTCATACGGTGAGCAAAGAAGACTTGAAATTTCCAGAGCCTTGGCTTCTGATCCCCAATTAATTCTTCTTGATGAGCCGGCAGCCGGTATGAATGCCAATGAAAAACTGGAACTGAATGATACTATTAAGAAGATAAATAAATTGGGCATTACGGTACTTTTGGTTGAACATGATATGAAGGTTGTTATGAACATCTGCGATACGGTGTGTGTATTAAACTACGGCAAGAAATTGTGTGTCGGAAAGCCGGAATATGTTCAAAACAACAAAGAAGTTATCGAGGCTTATTTGGGAGGTGACCTTGATGTCTAAAAAAATGCTTGAGGTAAAAAATCTGAATTTTCATTACGGAGAAATACACGCCCTTCAGGGAATATCCCTGGATGTTTCCGAAGGTGAAATTGTTACTTTGATCGGCGGTAACGGAGCCGGCAAGACCACAACTTTAAGGTCTATTTCAGGCCTTCTGGGTAAAATTACATCCGGTGAGATATATTTTATGGGGCAAAGAATTGACGGCTTAAAACCTCATACAATTGCATCCATGGGGCTTGCCCAGTGTCTGGAAGGAAGACATGTATTCGGCAACTTAACTGTTAAAGAAAATTTGATGATGGGCAGTTACAACAGAAAAGACAAAGACGGAATAAAGGAAGATTTGGATTATGTATACGGCCTGTTTCCAAGGTTAAAAGAAAGAGAAAAGCAAAGCGCCAGAACCCTTTCCGGCGGTGAACAGCAAATGCTTGCTGTTGGCAGAGCATTAATGCAAAAGCCAAAGCTGATAATGATGGATGAGCCTTCACTGGGTCTTGCCCCGCTTGTCATAAAAGAGATTTTTGAAATAATAAAAACCATAAATAAAGACGGTATAGCTATATTGCTTGTAGAGCAAAACTCCAAAGCGGCGTTGCAGATAGCCCACAGAGGATATGTTATCGAAACGGGACATATCGTAACAAGCGGATCCGCAAAAGATCTGATAAATGATGAAACCATACAGGCAAGTTATCTCGGTAAAAAATAATCGGTATGGAGGGTAAAATGGATATAGCATATTTAAAAGAAAAATGTAATCAAATAAGGATAGATACTTTAAAAGAAATCCATGTGGCAGGGTCAGGTCATCCCGGAGGATCCTTATCTATGACAGAAATTATCGTATCTCTGTATTATTACAAGATGAAAATCACTCCGAAAAATCCGCTTGATCCTTTAAGAGACCGCTTTGTACTTTCAAAAGGGCACGCGGCACCGATTTACTATGCCGTATTGGCAGACAAAGGTTTCTTTGACAAAGAACTTTTATGGACTCTGCGAAAGCTTCACAGCCCTTTGCAGGGACATCCCGACAAAAAGAAACTTCCAGGTGTTGACGCATCAACCGGTTCTTTGGGCCAGGGTGTATCAATTGCAACAGGTATGGCTTTGGCTGCAAAAATGCAAGGAAACGGTGTAAACGTATATGCGGTATTGGGCGACGGAGAACTGCAGGAAGGTTTGGTTTGGGAAGCTGCTATGGCTGCAGGCCATTATAAACTGGACAATTTAACCGTTATAGTAGACAATAACGGTTTACAGATAGACGGTTCATGTGATCAGGTTATGAGTCTGCTTGATATCGGCAAAAAATATGAATCCTTTGGCTTTACGGTTTACGATGTTAAAGACGGTAATGATCTAGAGCAGGTAATAGAGGCGCTTGATGCTCCGTCTTACGGAAAACCTAAATGTATTGTAGCCCATACTGTAAAGGGCAAAGGAGTATCCTTCATGGAAAATTCAGTGGGCTGGCACGGCAAAGGACTGAATGATGAGGAACTAAATAAGGCTTTAGCGGAATTGGGAGGTAAATAATATGGCAGATTTAATAGCGACCAGAGAAGCATATGGACAAGCTATTGCTAAACTGGGAGAAGTCAATGAGAAAATCGTCGTGATGGATGCAGATTTGTCTCATGCGACCATGACCTGTTATTTTGCGGACAAATTTCCGGACAGGTTTTTTAACGCAGGAATTGCGGAAGCCAATATGACATGTATGTCAGTAGGGTTTGCAGATGCAGGTTTTATTCCCTTTGTCAGCACATTCGCAATATTTGGAACAGGAAGAGCCTATGAAATGGTTAGAAACTCAATTTGTTATCCGCATATGAATGTGAAATTGGCTATGACCCATGCCGGCATCTCTTTAGGAGGCGATGGGGGCAGCCATGAAACCATAGAAGATATTGCCCTGATGCGTGTTCTGCCCGGTATGACGGTTTTAGTCCCCTGCGATGCCAACGAAACGTATAAAGCTGTCGAAGCTGCTGCAAAAATAGACGGTCCTGTTTATATAAGGCTTGCAAGAATGGCAACCAAAGTATTTGATGATATGCCTTTTGAAGTAGGCAAAGCCAATGTTTTAAAAGACGGAAAAGATGCGGTGATATTTGCCTGCGGTACAATGGTAGAGTGTGCATTTGAGGCAGCAAAAAAATTGGCAGAGGACGGTTTAGATGTGGCAATCGTTAATATCCATACCATAAAGCCGATTGATAAAGATACAATAAAGACATATGCCGCTAAATGCAAAAATGTAATAACACTTGAAGAGCATTCCGTAATCGGCGGACTGGGAGATGCCGTAGCTGAAGTGCTTTTGGAAGAGGGTGGTTACAGAATAAAGAAACTGGGTGTACAGGACGAGTTCGGACAATCCGGAACACCGGAGGAATTACTTAAAGAATACCGCCTTGATCCTGAAAGTGTTTATCAGGATATTATTAAATTTTTAAAATAGAAAATATGTAGATAAAGCTAAGTTTTAAATCAGATTATACATAATATAATTCAAATTCTGATATATAGATATTTCAATTTAATAGGTACAGCAAATATAAATATTTGTTTAAAGAGCATCGGATATAAGTAAGGGATCTCCTAGCTGCTTATACGATGTTCTTTTTTTATTAGACTATTATAATGAAATAGGAATATTTAAATATCTGATTGCGATATGGTAATATATGTTTAATTTCTCGTCATATCAAATCTGTTTTATTCCGCGATTTATTAATGTACTAAAATTATTTCTGGATAAAACTATTTTGAACGACTAGTTATTTCATAAGTTAAATGGAATGTTATTCTTTCTCATCATTTTTATTGCGGAATGTTGACATAGAACGGAAGAATATTTGTGGTAAAAACTGTGAGGGGATAAGAGGTGAAAAGGTTTGATATAAGTGACATATTCTAATAGACAAGTGTCAGATTATATAATAAAATTATGTCAAAATTAAGAAACATGGATATTGTAAATGTTATTCAAATAATAAAAAGTGGGAACATTTATTATATCCCCACTTAAGATAAGTTGTTATAAGTTAACGATATTGCTTAAAATCATTGTAGAGATTTTCAATTGACCTGTCATAAGTTTTCTCGCCGGCTTTGGAAAAGAAACATCCCGGTACTTCCCCGCTTTTGCGGTGATAGGCGACACATTCGCAGCATTTGCCATGGCGGGAACAGGAAATATATGTACAGGTGCAATGAATGGAATTGTTACAAGCCATTATAAACCCTCCATAAGATTTTGATATATTAATTATACTAAAAATCTTAATTTACATCAATAAACCAATAGCGGAAAGGAAGATACTTAATGTCTGCAGCAGCTATGTTTTTTGGCACTGCAATTATGTTATTGGTGCTGATAGGAACTAACAGTTATATTGCTTTAAGAATATATCAGGGCGTTAAATGTATTATCCCGCAAATAAGTGCAGCAATTTTTTTCATCATTGGTTTATTTCTTGTTATTCCGTTTATCCTTGGGTTTTTACGTTCACAGTTACCGCTTCCGGCATCGGTAAAAAACACTCTGGGAGTTATAAGTTCATATTGGATGGGAATTTTTCTGTATCTGCTTTTCTACTTCGTTGTGGCAGATGCGGTAATACTGCTGTTAAGAATAACTAAGGTAATGTCCGGACCTGTGCCGCAAAATACATATATTATTTCAGGGTTACTGGTAATTTTGGCAACTATCGTAACGGTCGGATATGGTCTTTATAATGCAGGCCGTATAAAGCATGTTTATTATGAAATCATCCTTGAAGAAAAAATTATGCCGTCAGAACTAAAAATAGCTTTAATAAGTGATTTGCATTTGGGAGCATTAAAATCCGAGAAGCGCCTTGGGAAAATTGTCAGAGATATCAATGACTTAGAGCCGGATATAGTTTGTATAACAGGTGATATTTTTGATAATGACTTTTATGCTATACATAACCCTAATGAAGCTAAGAATCTGCTTAAGAGTATTAAATCAAGATATGGGGTATATGCGTGTCTCGGAAATCATGATGCCGGAAAAACAATAAATAAAATGTTGAATTTTCTGAAACGCAGCAACATACGGGTACTAAATGACGAGTATGTTGTCATTGATGATAGGGTAGTCTTAGTCGGAAGGCTTGATCCTTCCCCAATCGGAGGGTTTGGGGATATGAAACGTAAAGATATGGAAGATGTGATAACAGGGGTGGATAAGAGTTTTCCCGTTATTGTTATGGATCATAATCCCGCAAACATAGGTGAATACGAAAATAAAGCGGATTTGGTTTTGTCGGGGCATACCCACAGAGGGCAAGTATTTCCTGGCAACTTGGTTACTTGGGCTATGTATGTAGTCGATTACGGTTACTATAGAAAAGACGGCAATAATCCTCATGTCATAGTCACATCAGGTGCAGGGACATGGGGACTGCCTATGCGGGTGGGGTCTAATTGTGAAATTGTCAGTATTAAGTTACGGTAGTTGAAAAAATTATTTTTATATCTGCATACAAAAATTTTGAGGTTTGTGTTAAAGAGTTTTCTGTACCTCAATCAGGTAATTATAATACAGCAAAAACCAGGAAGTAATGGAATTGGGAAAAACCACTTTTTGTAAATTTACTAAAATTTAAGCCAGTAAATTAACTGATTATAGGATTATAATTAGGTAAGGAAGGAAAAATGAGGCTAATTTTTTTGGGTACGTCGGCGGCAACTTCATTTCCTTTGGCATTTTGCAAATGTAAAGTTATTTTTTACGGAACCGGATAGTACACCAGCAAACTCTCACTAAAAAGACCTCCTCTCATATACTAAATCTATGAAGTTATAAGAGGAGGTTTTATAATGAATATAGAACCGAAACCTATGAAGTTATTACTTACCGGAGCTTTTACTTATACATCTGATCAAATTAAAGAGCTGGAAAAGTTAGTGGGAGAAGTAGTTTTTATTCAGGATGAGAGAGAAGATATAAATATAGACGTATCGGATATAGACATAGTGGTCTGTAACGGTTTGTTTTTGTATCACCCTATTGAGAATTTCAAGCAGCTTAAATTTATCCAGCTTACGAGTGCAGGTTTTGATAAAGTACCTATGGATTATATAAAATCTTCAAACATAAAAGCGGAAAATGCCAAAGGAGTATACAGCATCCCGATGGCAGAATGGGCAGTATTAATGATTTTGCAATTTTACAAAAAAAGCAGAACATTTTACAGGCAGCAACTAAATCGCCAGTGGATAAAACAAAGAGATCTCCTGGAATTGAGCGATAAAACGGCAGTAATACTTGGATTTGGCAGTGTCGGAAAAGAAATTGCAAAAAGATTACGTGCCTTCGGTTTATATATAATTGGAATTGATTTAACCGTTATGGAATCAAATTTAACCGATGAATTCTATTCCTTCGATAAACTAGACAGTGTATTAGGCAGAGCTGATATTTTAATATTGTCACTGCCTGTCACAAATGAAACTTTTCATTTAATAAACGAAAAAAGATTATCATGCCTAAAAACTTCCTGCTTATTGATCAATTTATCAAGAGGGGCTTTGATCGATGAATATGCTTTGATTAAAGCCTTACAAGACAATAAATTATATGGGGCAGCACTAGATGTTTTTGAAAACGAACCGTTAAGCCCTGAAAGTCCTTTATGGAGCTTTGAAAATGTAATAATAACTCCCCACAACTCTTTTATTTCCGACAAAATATCAAATCGTATGTATAACCTTATTTTAGAAAATATAAAAAAATATATTAGGTCAAACCTGTGACCTTCGGTGTGATTTCTTATCCAATATTAAACCAGGCCGGTACATGAAGTGAAAAAATACTTAATCAATTATTATTTCTATAAAGCTGGCTATAATTTTGTCAAAAGGCAGCTTCTTTCGTGGTATAATTTGACGTTGGAAACAATAATATTGAAGTTTATGTAAGTTTTTGTTATATTTATGACAATACAGAAATAAGGCTTTGGGATATTACTATGAGTAAATTAAAAATTAAACAAAGATACGGAAAAACATTTGGTTTATGGATACCGGAATATGGTTTTTTTTCACTTATTGCATGTTTTTTTATAAATTGCTTTGTTTATTGGGGAACGCAAATTTTAATGAAAGATAAATATCATTATGATCTTACTTCATGGCTGGATAGCAAAATACCCTTTGTTAAAGAATGGGTTATAATCTATCTCGGATGCTATGTATTTTGGGCAGTAAATTATATTCTGACAAGCCGTGAAGGTAAAGAACAATGGTTTCGATTTGCATTTGCCGATATATTGGCCAAACTGATTTGCGGAATCCTTTTTATAGTCTTACCGACAACAAATGTACGTCCATCTGTAACCGGTAATGATATATTTAGTATCTTAATGAGGTTTGTTTATTACGTTGATATGCCAGTTAATCTTTTTCCATCTTTGCACTGTCTGATGAGCTGGTTTTGCTTTATAGGCATAAGGAAGAGCAAAAGGGTTCCACTTTGGTATAAGTTTTTTTCCTGCGGATTTGCGATTTTGGTGTGTTTATCAACACAATTTACAAAACAGCATTACCTTATAGATGCGGCCGGAGGTATAATACTTGCCGAGCTTTGTTACTTTTTTGCAAATCATACTCAAACATACTTGTATTTTATGAAAATGTTTATTATTATAAATCAAAAGATTTTTGGAGACGACTTGTATGATGAGCGGACGGAAAATTTTGGCTAACTTGATATTTTTTATTATAATTTTTTCTATTAGTTTTTATTACATATTTAATAATCAGGATTTAAGCGGCATAATAGAGACTATTAAAGATGCAAATACCATATATTGGTTTGCGGCAATTATATTTGTAATCTTTTTTATCTGCAATGAATCGATTATAATATTTTATATGATGCATTCAATTAAGCATAAAGTAAAATTGTCCCATTGTATTTTATATTCCTTTGCCGGGTTTTTCTTTAGCTGTATAACGCCGTCGGCAACGGGAGGACAACCTGCCCAGATTTATCTGATGAAAAAAGATAAGATTCCCTTACCTATATCAACTTTGATATTAATGATTGTCACCATAACATACAAAATGGTTTTAATTATTTTGGGAACGATTGTCCTTATTTTTAGGCCCCAAAAAATAATCGGATATCTGGAGCCGGTTATTGGTTTGTGCTATTTGGGATTATTAATAAATGTGGTATTTGTAGCTTTTATGCTGGTGCTTGTATTTCATCCGACACTTGCAAAAAAGCAACTTACATTTTTAGTAGAGCTTTCAGGTAAGTTACGGTTAATCCGTAAAAAAGAGAAATATCAGGCTAAAATAGAAACGGCAATGGAGCAATATAAGGATGTAGCTTGTTATTTTCGAACACATAAAATAGTAACAATTAATGTTCTTATACTAACGATAATTCAGAGATTAATGATATTTTATGTAACCTATCTTACATATAGGTCGTTCGGACTTAAAGGATCCGGTTTTATAACTATTGTACTTTTACAAGGAATGATTTCTGTTGCGGTTGATATGCTTCCCCTTCCCGGAGGGATGGGAATTAGTGAAAAGATGTTTTTGTCGATTTTTGACTCTATTTTTGGAAGTATGACACTTCCGGCTATGGTAGTAAGCAGGGGGCTTAGTTTTTACACAGAACTTATTCTAAGTGCCATATTTACGGTAGTAGCATTTTTTACCATCGGAAGAAAAAAAGAAAGGGAAATGCGGATATGATAGGGTTTTATGATTATACTGTAGTACTTACATATGTAAGTTTAATGTTTTCAGTTTTCGGAATCACTCAGGCAATAAACGGGAGATTTAGAGTAGCTATTGTTTGTTTGGCATTGTCGGGCCTTTGCGATATGTTGGACGGCAAAGTGGCCAGGACTAAGAAAAATAGGACCTTTGACCAGAAATTATTCGGTGTTCAGATAGATTCCTTATGTGATGTGGTTTGTTTTGGCCTTTTTCCGACGATACTTTGCTTTATCTTAGGTGTAAGAGGAATTCTTGGCGGTATTGTTATAGGATATTATTGTGTGTGTTCAGTAATAAGGCTTGCATATTTTAATGTCCTTGAGACAAACAGGCAGATGAAGGAGGACGGTGCCAATAAATATTATCACGGACTTCCCATAACTTCTATAACAATAATCCTGCCCATTATATTTCTTTTTAGTTTTATTATTTCTGAGAATGCATTCAGATGGGTTTTGCTTGCTATGCTTTTCATTGTAGCCACATTGTTTATAACCGATTTCAAATTAAAAAAACCGTCGAATAAACAGCTTATTGCCATGGTTATGATTGTGGCTGCAATAGTATCGGTTATTCTTCTGTATTCAAATTATCGAATTAAACATAAGGTAGTTAAAGAAAAAGCTTTGATTGAAGAATTATTCGAATAGGAGGCACTCCCTGATGGAATGCATGGACCGAAAAGGAAATAAATATAGGCAGGATGATACACAAAGTGAAATATTAAGATTTTTATACAAAAATAAATTAGGAAGAATTATATTAAAACCGTTGATAAATCCTTGGGTTACAAATTTGTCGGAAGCCGTGATGAACAGCCGATTTTCAAGAATATTTATTCCTTTATTTATTAGAAAATATAAAATCGATATGAATGAATTTGAAAATCGTACATATTATTCTTACAATGATTTTTTTACAAGAAAAATTAAGAAAGGCAAAAGATTAATTGACGAAAATCCGAAACATCTGATAGCCCCGTGTGACGGTAAATTAAGTGTGTATCCTATAAATAAGTCCTCTCAATTTACGGTTAAAAATACTACTTATAACCTAAGAAGTTTACTAAGAAGCAAAAAGCTTGCCGATTTTTATGAAAACGGGACACTTTTGATTTTTAGACTGACGGTTGATGATTACCACAGATATTGCTATATTGACAGCGGAAGAAAATCGAAAAACTACAGAATAAATGGAGTTTTTCATACGGTTAATCCTGTAGCAAACGATGTAGTACCTGTTTATAAAGAAAACACAAGAGAATATTCTATTTTGTACAGCGAGAATTTTGGGAAAATTCTTATAATGGAGGTTGGAGCATTACTGGTAGGCAGGATTGTAAATTATCATGAAAAGGCTTACGTAAAAAGAGGCCAGGAAAAAGGCAGATTTGAATTTGGTGGATCTACAGTAATTGTGTGTTTGGAGAAAGACAGAGCGGTTATAGACATTGATATTATACAGAATTCCCTAAAAGGCATCGAAACCCTGGTAAGAATGGGTGAAAAGATAGGAATAGCTCAGGAAAAATATCAGTAAAATATATAGCCGTCATTAAGAATGGTTATTCTTGATGCCGGTTTTTTAATTTAAATTTTAAGATAAAAAAGTTGATTTATAAATATTATACAAATGCCTATACGATAAGATAAAAGATTATTAAGCATACAATTTTACTAAGGAAGGGATATTTATTGGATAACATACAAAATTTTTTTGAAAGGTTAGTAAGAGAAAATATTAAAATATTAAGCGATAATCTTGTCGGAATTTACTTGCACGGTTCGGCAGCTATGGGATGTTTTAATCCACAAAAAAGCGATATAGATATTATAACAGTAGTAAAAGACGAGCTTACCGATGATGTAAAGATAAATTTTATGGATATGGTTATTGATTTTAATAATGAAGCTCCGGCCAAGGGACTGGAAATCAGTATAGTAAAAGAAGCGGTATGTAATCCGTTTATATATCCTACGCCATTTGAACTGCATTTTTCCAATATGCATTTGGATTGGTATATGAAAAATCCCACAGATTATGTAAAGAAAATGAAGGGCACAGATAAGGATTTGGCTGCGCATTTTAAAATTATTTATCATAGAGGAAGGACCCTCTATGGGAAGGAAATTAAGGACGTTTTTTGCGATATAAGCGAAGAATATTATAAAGACAGCATTTTAAATGATATTATAAATGCAATAGAAGAGATATTGGACAATCCGGTGTATATTATTCTTAATCTTTGCAGGGTATTGGCATATGTGCAGGAAAAGTTTATCTTATCAAAGGAAGAAGGTGCTGAATGGGGCATTTTAAACCTTCCGGGAAAATATAGAAATCTGATTAGGGCAGCATTGGACGAATATAAGAATAATATTAATATGCATGTAAATAAAGAACTGGCTTTAGAATATGCTAAGTATATGTTGTCTTGTATATATAAATGTTGCTGATAAATGAATGGAATAAGACATGTAATTTATTGCATAGTATAGGATAACATAAAAGATGATATTTAGGAAGTTTTCGTTTTGAAGCGGAATAAATTTTATAAGGGGTTGAAATTTTGTTTGACAGAAAATCAAAAATTTATAGGGCTACAGCCAGAGTGTTCAGAAATACTGTAATAAATCCTATAAACAGAAGAAGGCTAAAAAACCATGATTTTACTATTCTGTCGAACAATTGCACCGGAGGGTTAATTACTCATGATTTAGGCAAGAGGTTTTTATCACCTACGGTTAATCTTTTTATTAAAACACCAGATTTCGTAAAATTCCTGAAAAATCTTGGTCATTACCTGCAGCAGGAAATAGTAGAGGTACATAAAGAAGGAATTAGATATCCTGTCGGTAAGCTGGATGATATTGAGATTTATTTTATGCATTATAAGGATATAAATGAGGCTAAGGAAAAATGGTATGAAAGAAGCAAAAGGATTAATTACGAAAATTTATATATTATTATGGTGGATGATAACAGGTGTACAAAAGAAACTATAAAAGAATTTGAGGAATTACCGTTTAAAAATAAAGTATTTCTTACAAACAAACGCTATAAAAACTGTAAAACTGCTTATTACATAAAGGGATTTGAAGATAAGGAATATATTGAAGATATAACCATGTATAAAAATATCTTTGGACAAAAATATTATGATAATTTTGATTATGTCGGCTGGCTCAACAAAGGCAAGTAATTTGCTTTGCTATTGCCAAGGGCATAAAGTTAAGAAATTGGAAAGATTAATATACAAATAGATGGTAACGTATGGTATCATTATGATAAAATAAGTTAGAGTACGAATTATACTTTTTATGGGACAGGGGAATTCTGAAATGAGGAGAAGACAGTAAAATGACATACTGTATCGGTTAAATTTAAACAAATGAGGGATATTAAAAATATGTATAAAATAAAAGACAAAATTTATGGTTTAATTGCTGTTGCCTATTATCTTATTTTTATATTAGGTTTATGGAGTATGGGATACTTATTTAAAATGAAGTTTAATTATTATTACATACCTTATATACTTTTATTTATTGTTGCAATAACTATAGTTTTGAAAAAAGATAAGAGTTTTGATAATCTTGGATTTTCCAAAGAAAAATTAAAGATAAATATGATTATATCTAGTGTTATGATTTTGGCTGTATTTGTATTCTCGGCAGTATTAAGCAGCCATCCGATACATAAACTTTTTAAAGCTGCTCTTTACTATTTATTTTATATAGCTTTGGTTGAAGAGATTTTGTTCAGGGGTTTTTTACAGAGCTATTTATTTGGATTTAAATTAAGAAAATCTGATTTGTTTTTGATAGGAGGCATATTTTTCTCCGTGTCACATTTGCCTTTTCAAATATTTGCCCACGATATTGAGCCCGTAGCATATATTTTAAATGCCTTTTCTCAGTTAGTATTTACATTCGTCTTTCATATGTTAATGTGCTTCATAACTTATAAGAGAAAAGACATTACAATACCGGTTGCAATACATTTTGTGATTGATTATCTGCAAAATGTATTATAAAAAAGGGAATATATATTATTTAATTGATTATAGCCTTCAAATTTAAATTTATTATAAAAGCGGAAATCAAAAGGTTGCCGTTAACCTTTGGGTTTTCGCTTTTTTATTTTAAAGATATGGGATTGACGGAAATTGTATATGCCTGCAGGTCCGATTTTGTATTTATGGAGAATAGAAAAGTAAATTCAAATATATAATACCGGATTTAATAAAGTTATAGCAAAAATAAGAACTGATCTTTAACGTAAGCATATATTATAAAGAAGATATCTGCTATGATGTCTGGATGTTAATCACCCGGCATAATGAAGTTGGTGATGGCTATATTTAAAGTAAGTGTTATCGTACCGGTATATAACTGCGAAAAGAATGTAGGAAGGTGCATAGAAAGTATTTTAAACCAAAAGCTTAAAGATCTGGAACTAATTCTTGTTAATGACGGCTCAACAGACAGGAGTCTAGAAATAATAAAAAAATACGCAGCCAATAATGACAGGATAAAGATTATTGATAAACCTAACGGCGGTGTATCATCAGCCCGAAATGCCGGACTTGATGCGGCCACCGGGGAATATATAGGATTTGTTGATGCGGATGACTGGATACACCCGGAAATGTACAGCAGTATGTATGACAAAATAACAAAAACCCATAGTGATATTTGCATCTGCAATTACATAGTGGAATATCCGGATCAAAGAAAATACATGTCTTTAAATACAGGGAAAAATGTAGTTTCCGATGAATATGATAAAAAGAGGTTAATATTAAATATAATCGCGCCAAAGGATTTAAACATAAATTCATTTTCGGTCATGGGAAGTGCATGGCGTTTACTTGTAAAAAAAGAACTTATAATGGAAAATAACATAAGATTCCCTTTAGGAATTCCTTTGATGGAAGATTTGGTATTTTGCCTTAATGCGTTTATAAAAAGCAGGCAAATCGTAATCGACAAGGGATTTCATTATCATTATTTTATAGACTCATTATCGTCATACAAAGAAGATATATATCTTATTCATAAAAAGGTGTTTATAATTCTTGAAAATATTCTAAGGGAAAATAATCTTTATACATTTGCCCAGGAAAGGCTAAAGATCCGATATATAAATATGTGCCTTTCCACAATTTCCAATGAAGCAAGCTTCAGTAACAGAAAAAAATTAACAGATAAATTGAAGCATATAAAAAGAATATGTAAGGATAAAAAATTAAAAGAAATGTTAAGAAGTTTATCAACAAAAAATTTGAAAGTAAGAAGAAAGCTTCTTTTATTTGCTCTAAAGCATGAACTGGAAATTCTGCTTTATGCTTATTTTAAAATAGTAATTTTTAAATATAATTTTAAGTTTTTTAGTTATTAAAAAAAGGAGCAGGAATGAAAAGAATTGCTGTAATAACATTAAACGGATATTTTAACTTTGGAAACCGGCTTCAAAACTATGCCTTACAGGAAATTTTGAAATCTTTAGGCTTTCATGTGGATACATTAATAATAAAATCAAAACCCAAAGAGATACCACCAATGAGCAAAAGAATAATTAATCTTATAACAAGTCCCCCTGACGAAATCATAAGACGGTTGGTGTACAGATTTTTAATTAAGAAAAGAGAAGATAAGATCGAAAATGTAAGAACACGTTTGTTTAGGAAGTTTACATATAAGTATATCCGTGAAGTCGATTATGGCATATACGATTATGATGAACCTCAAATTTTATCGGACAGGTATGACTACTTTATAGCAGGAAGCGATCAAATTTGGAATCCGTCATATACAAAAGGCTCCTCCATATACTTTTTAGCCTTTGCCAAGCTGCATAAAAGAATAACATATGCCCCCAGTTTCGGCGTGCCGCAAATACCTTCCGAGTACCAGGAATGTTATAAAAGAATGCTGTCGGATATACCTTATCTTTCCGTCAGGGAAGAGGCGGGTGCTGATATTATAAAAAATCTGACAGGAAGAACAGTTCCGGTACTGGTTGATCCTACATTACTACTCACCAAAGAGCAGTGGATGGCAATTGCAAAGAAGGCAAGATACAAGCCTGGTGGACAATATTTACTGACATATTTTCTTGGAGGTATACCTGACAATTACAAGAAGCGGATAAAAGCGATTGCAAAAAAAAGACATCTTGAAATCGTTAACCTGGGGGATATAAAAGAAAAATATTATTTGGCAGGACCCGATGAATTTATTGATTATATAAAAGACAGCACCGCAGTACTTACCGATTCATATCACGGTACAATTTTTTCGATAATTTTTAACAAACCCTTTGTTGTTTTTGACAGAGTAAGCAAATTACAAATGTTTTCAAGAATTGATACTCTTTTAAATACATTTAATTTACAGGCAAGAAAAATAGAAAATATGTCATTGGAAAGAGATTTATTTAGAATCGATTTTTCATATATTCCGCATATATTAGAGAAGGAAAGAAGTAAATCCATGGCTTATCTAAAAAAATGTTTAAAAATTAAGGATGCTGATTGAATATGAAAATTAACCAGCTTAAAGCGGGGGCTATATTATCATATTTATCGATGGGTTTAGCCTATTTGGTATCCATTATTTATACCCCCATTATGTTAAGGCTTCTTGGACAAAAAGATTACGGCCTTTACAGTTTGGTTTCTTCGGTTATCTCATATCTTGGTATTTTAAATTTCGGATTCGGCAGTACTTATATACGGTACTATGCGAAAAATAAAGTAAAAGATGACAATGAAAATATTGCAAAATTAAACGGTATGTTTTTAGCAATCTTTTCTGTCATAGGCCTTGTAGTAGTGACTGCAGGAATTATTTTGGGATTAAATGCAAAAATTGTTCTGGGCAAGGAACTTTCAGCCGATGAAGTATCTAAAGCAAAGATATTGATGATGATATTGGCATTGAATTTAGCCATATCTTTTTTTAATCTTGTATTTAATTCATATATTACGGCAAATGAAAAATTTGTGTTTCAAAAATTAGTACATATGATAAAAATAGTCGCTAATCCGGTTTTGACCCTGCCTATATTGCTGTTGGGTTATGGCTCGATTGGTATGGCTATAATGGCTACTGTCATTAATATCATCATTGAAGGTATAAATATGTCATATTGCTTAAAAAAACTTGGAATGAATTTTAAATTCAGGGATTTTGATCTTAAACTTCTTAAAGAAATGATTGTTTTTTCAACATATATATTTATAAATATGATTGTAGATCAGATAAACTGGAATGTCGACAAATACCTGCTTGGAAGGTTTCATGGAACTATTGCTGTTGCGGTTTACGGTTTGGCTGCCCAGATTAACACATACTATATAAGTATAATGTCAACTGTTTCAAGTGTTTTTGTTCCCAGGGTTCACAGGCTTGTGGCCAACTCTGACAATAGTACCGAATTAACCGGGATATTTACCAGAATTGGACGGCTGCAATTTATGATCATGTCATTGGCTTTGACCGGAATAATATTTTTCGGCAGGCCTTTTATTAATTTGTGGGCAGGGAGCAATTATAACGGCTCATATATTATATTGGTGCTGCTTGCAAGTTCGGGAGTTATTTCAACAATACAAACCATAGGGATAGAAATTCAAAGGGCAAAGAATATGCATAAATTCAGGTCTATACTATATGCGGTTATTGCAATAGGAAACCTTGGGCTTTCAATTCCTCTGGCAAAAATATATAAGGGGGCCGGAGCTGCCTTTGCAACAGCCTTGGCAATTATAATTGGCAACGGCTTTATAATGAACTGGTACTATCATAATAGGGTAGGTATTAATATCAAATACTTTTGGAAGCAAATTTTTGGTTTTTTACCTGCATTGATTTTACCTATAGCTGCAGGGATTTTCATAAATAATTGTATTAATTTGTATACACCGGTTAACTTTATATGCTTTGCAGGATTATACATTCTTGTGTTTATCGCATCCATGTGGTTTTTAGGGATGAACAAATATGAAAAAGACTTATTTAGGAAACCAGCAAGAAAAATTCTAAGCAAAGTAATAAAATGATAATCATATTTGCCTCCTGGGCAGACAAGTTAAAGCAAAAATGAGCCCGGGAGGTATTTTTATGTCTTTCATGAGAGATTAATATAATAAATATCTGTTTTTACATTAATACTCTAGTATTTATACGGACAAAAATAGAAATACTTATTTTTACAGTTTTAAAAAAATAATATTTGAATATTACAAATGTCATATTAATTTAATTACATATTACAGGTGTGGGATTAGGAGAAATTTTTTATTATTGTATTGTAATTAAACACTGATTATAAAAAAACTAGGAGGCAAGGAAATGAAAGTGAAAAAACTGTTAGCATTAGCATTGTGTTTTACCATGTGTCTGGGCTTGTTTGCAGCTTGCGGCAAGAACAATAATGACACAGCAAAAGATACTGCTAATACAGAAGATGCTATTAAAGATGCAGGCGAAAAAATTGTTGACAAAGCAGAAGATTTAGCTGGTGAAAAAGAACATTATACTTTTGGTTACACATGTATGGACGGAACTAATCCCTTCTTCGTAATTCTTGAGAAGACTATCCGTGAGGAAGTTGAGAAGAGAGGGGACAAGCTGATCTCTACAGATCCCGCCAACGACGTAACTCTTCAGATTACACAGATCGAAGATATGATTACTCAAGGTATTGACGCTATTTTCCTTAACCCTGCAGAGGCAGAAGGTATTCTTCCTGCGCTTGATATGTTAAAGGAAGCCGGAATTCCTATCATTAACTTCGATACAGAAGTTGCAGATCTTTCTTATGTTGAAGCTTATGTAGGTTCCGATAACTACAATGCAGGTTTTGTATGCGGCCTTGACCTGGTAGCAAAAAGACCTGAAGGCGGCCCTATCATAGTTCTTGATTCACCTACTATGAACTCTATTACAGACCGTGTTAAAGGTTTCTTGGATGCTATCGAAGGTAAAGGATTTACTGTAGTTGCACAGCAGGATGCAAAAGGTAATCTGGAAGTAGCTATGGGTATTGCAGAAGACCTTCTTCAGGCTCACAGTGATGTAGTTGCAATCTTTGGCGGTAACGATCCTACAGCATTAGGAGCTTTGGCAGCAGCCAATGCGGCAGGCCTTACCGATTGCTTAATTTATGGTGTTGACGGTTCTCCCGATATCAAGGCTGAAATTGCTTCAGGAAACTCATTAATCGAAGGAACCGGTGCACAATCTCCTATAAACATTGCTAAAATTTCCGTAGAAGTTATGTACAAGTATATGTCAGGAGAACAGGTTGAAGATCGTTATCCTGTTGAGACCTTCCTTATAACAGCAGATAATGTAAATGATTTTGGAACAACAGATTGGCAGTAATTAAATATACAACTGATAATCGGATATAATTTATAAAGGGGCTTATGAAATAATAAGCCCCTTTGAATTAAAAGGCGTAAATCATAAAGTTTAATTATTAGATAAGCAGGTGATGATTTGGAACCGAAAGTGCTATTAAAAATGAAAAATATTCATAAATCATTTCCCGGAGTACATGCCTTAAAATCGGTCGATTTTGAACTCAGAGCAGGTGAAGTCCATGCGATACTGGGGGAAAACGGAGCGGGAAAATCGACATTGATCAAGGTTTTGGGCGGTATTTACACTCCGGATGAGGGTGAAATATATATAGAAGGAAAAAAAGTAGAGATAAAAGATGTTGTTACCGCACAAAAGTGTGGTATTGCCATTATACACCAGGAACTGGTTTTGGTTCCTTATATGACCGTTGGTGAGAACATTTTCCTTGGTAGAGAACCTATGAAAGGAAAATTTGTAGACCGTAAAAAACTGCATGAAGAAGCTCAGAAACTTCTTGATGCTTACGGAATGGATATAGATGCAAGAACAATGGTCGGCAAGCTTACGATAGCAAAGCAGCAGATGGTAGAAATAATCAAGGCTATTTCCTGTCAGTCCAAAATTCTTGTTATGGATGAACCTACATCTTCCATATCGGACAAAGAAGTAAGTTTCTTGTTCAATACTATGCGGACATTAACTGCCAAAGGAGTAGGTATTATCTACATTTCCCATAAGATGAGCGAACTGGATGAGATATGTGACCGGGTTACGGTAATGAGAGACGGCTCTTATATAGCTACCGAAGTTGTTAAGGAAACTACAAAAGACAGGCTGATATCCATGATGGTTGGCCGTGATTTAAAGAATTATTATACCAGGGATTACGCAAATCAGGGAGAAGTAATCCTAAAGTGTGAAAATATTTCCGATAACCATATGGTAAAAGGAGCAAGCTTTGAACTTCGAAAAGGAGAAATCCTCGGTTTTGCAGGCCTTGTTGGTGCAGGCCGAAGCGAACTGATGAAATGTATTTTCGGATTGACTAAAAATTATACCGGAGACATTTATCTTGACGGAAAGAAAGTAAATATTAAGTCTCCTACGGAAGCCATGCGCCATGGTATTGCCCTTGTTCCCGAAGACAGAAAACATGAAGGACTTTATCTTATACAGAGCGTAAAATTCAATACTACCATAGAGGTTTTAAAGGAATTTATTAAATTTATTCATGTCAACAAAAATAAGGAAGAAGAGATTACCCAGCGTTATATTGATATGATGGCTACAAAGACTCCTTCGACTAAACAGCTCGTAGGAAAGCTTTCTGGCGGAAACCAGCAGAAAATTATGATTGGAAGATGGCTGGCTACGTCTCCCAAAATATTGATTTTGGATGAACCCACAAGAGGTGTTGACGTAGGTGCAAAATCCGAAATCTATGCCATTATTAACAAATTGGCAAAAGAAGGTATGTCAATAATTCTGATTTCATCAGAACTGCCTGAGATTATAAACATGAGTGACCGGGTATATGTAATGCGCGACGGCAAAGTTATGGGTTGCCTTGGACATGAAGAGGTTACCCAGGAAAAAATAATGAAGCTTGCTGCACGATAGGTTATGAATTCAGGAGGAGATAAAATGGATCAAGTAAGCAGGAAGAAAAAGAGTTTTATATCTAATTTAAAAGATAGTTTTATACAGTGGATAAAAGAAAATATAGGTATTATTATAGCTTTAATTATATTATGTCTGTTTTTATCATTAAATCCGGTTACAAAACATTCATTTTTAACACTAAAAAATGTTTTTAATGTACTAAGGCAGATATCATCAAACCTGTTTTTGGCATGCGGTATGACAATGGTTATTATTCTTGGCGGTATTGACTTGTCCGTAGGATCAGTCATAGCCCTGTCCGGCTGTATTGCTGCAGGTGCTGTATCAAGATACGGTTTGCCGCTTGGTGTAGCCATTATTTTAGGTCTTATTGTCGGCTTAGTAGTCGGAATGTTTAACGGTTTTGTTATTTCAAAGACTACAATACCGGCCTTTATCGTAACACTGGCAACCATGAATATAGCCAAAGGACTGGCTTATGTTTACACCGGTGGCTCTCCGGTAAGAGTTGTTACAAAAGAATGGCAGTTTTTAGGAGCAGGTTATATCGGTATAGTTCCCACACCGGTCGTTATCCTGATTATTGTTTTGATTATCACATCCTTTATAATGAACCGTACAAAAACCGGCCGTTATATTTATGCGGTGGGAGGAAATGCCCAGGCTGCAAGATTTTCAGGTATTAATGTGGCAAAGGTAAAATTCTTTGTCCATGCTTATTCAGGCCTTATGGCAGGACTTGCCGGAGTGGTTTTGGCATCCCGTATGTATTCCGGACAGCCGACAGCCGGTGAAGGAGCGGAAATGGATGCTATCGCAGCGGTTGTTGTTGGCGGAACCAGTATGTCAGGTGGTTTCGGTAAAATAGGAGGAACAATTATCGGTGGTCTTATAATCGGTGTTTTGAACAACGGACTTAACCTCCTTAATGTTAACTCATTCTGGCAGTATGTTGTTAAAGGTGTGGTAATATTACTGGCAGTATTTATAGATTATTTCAAAAACAGAAAGGCATAATAAAATATAATAATAGACTTTGGAATTATAATATGATATTATTCATATGTTATACTTTTTTATTTTTCATTGGGGGATATTATGATTAAATTGAGCAAAAAGCGAATCAAGTTTTTAATTTTAACTAAGTTCATACTGGTGCTTGTTTTGCTTTTGGTTGGATGCTCAATTTTGAAAAATGTACTGAACTTTCCGGATAAAAAGCCCAGAAAGTTCGGTGCAACTTATATGACTATGAATAATCCCTATTTTGAAATATTAAATGACGGCATTAAAGAAGTTATAGAGGCCAACGGGGATATTTTAATAACCAGAGATCCGGCCCAGGATCAGCAAAAACAGAATGAACAGATTTATGAAATGATTGAAGAAGGGGTAGCGGCAATATTTTTAAATCCGGTAGACTGGATAGAAGTTGAACCGGCCCTTATTGCATGCAAAAAGGCAAATATACCCGTATTCAACGTTGATACAAACGTATATCATACGGAACATGTGGTATCCATAATTGCTTCCGACAATTATAATGCGGGTGTACAGTGCGCAAAGGATATGATGAGTAAGCTCCCCAAAGCTGATATCGTAATACTGGATCAGCCAATTATAAATTCCATTAATTTGCGAATCCAGGGATTTATAGATACTATAAAAGGAAACGATAATTACAGAGTGGTAATTCAAAGAGCCGCCGGCGGAGAGTTGGAGGTTGCAATGGATGTAATGAATGATATACTTGATGCCGGCATTGCTTTTGACGTTGTCATGGGTGGTAACGATCCGACGGCAATCGGTGCAATAGCTGCTTTGGAATCCAGGCATATGAATAAAAAAGTTCTCATATACGGTGTTGACGGTTCTCCTGACGGAAAAATGATGATAAAAGAAGGATATCTGGAGGGAACCAGTGCCCAGCAACCGAGCGAGATAGGAAGAATATCGGCTCAGGTGGCCTATGATTATCTTAGCGGCAAAGAAGTAGATAAAAATATTGTAGTACCGGTAACCTTAATTACGAGAGAAAATCTGGATGAATTTACTATTGACGGATGGCAGTAAGGATTTGAGATATGCAGAATAAGAAGTTTAGTTATTTAAAAATTTCAATGATATCAATAAATTTCTTGGCGGTTTCGTTTATTACATTGCTGATATATATAACAACGAAGAATATTTGCGATCAATTTATAGCCAGGGAATATTTAAATTCTGTATCTGCAATTCCTTGGAGTCCGCTCAGGAATATCATCGTAACCTTATTATTGTTATGTGTAATGACCCTTTCATACATTGTGAGAGAATTTATTTATCCGAATAATAATAAGGTTATGTATATTACCTTATTTATTGATTTGCTGATAAGCTTTGTTATAATTTACTTTTTAAATTTTAATTATAACGGCATACTCTTTCTGGTTATAGCCAATGTAATAACCTATACCAAGGGTACCCGGGGAAGATATTTTCTTATGCTTCTTTCCGTTGCAGCCATACTTATAGCAGATTATGAACTTATTTCAATAAATTTTAATATGTATTCCATAAATGACTACATCAGCTTTTATGATTCGGCAACACAACAGTCGCTGATGGCCGGCTATAATACGATTATATCGGTAAACATGATATTATTTATAATTTATTGCATAAGTGTTATTCAAAATCAAAGGGGCACAATAGATGAGGTTAATACCTTATATGAAAAACTTAGCAAAGCCAATGAGGATCTGCAGGCAGCCAATGAGCAGCTTAAGGAATACTCAAAAATAACCGAAAAAATGGGTGAAACAAGAGAGCGTAACCGTTTAGCGAGAGAAATTCATGATACCTTGGGACATACCCTGACAGGTATCCTGGCCGGACTGGACGCCTGTCTTACAACTATAGACATAGCACCCCAGGAAACAAAAAAGCAGCTTGAAATGATAGCGGAGGTAACAAGACAGGGAATTAAAGATGTAAGAAGATCCGTCAATAAATTAAGGCCGGATGCGCTTGAAAGGCTTAATCTGGAATCTGCTATCCGTAAAATGATTTTAGATATTGAGTCCATGTCAAATACTCATGTAACTTTTGAATCGAAAGTGGCAAATTTAAAATTTGACGCAGATGAAGAGGATACCATCTACAGAGTGATTCAGGAAAGCCTTACCAATGCCATCAGACACGGAAAAGCAACCCGTATCTGGGTTTATATAGAAAGTGACAACGGGGAAATAGTTTTGACAATCAAGGACAACGGTGTCGGATGCAAGGATATGAAAAAAGGCTTCGGAACGCGTCACATAGTGGAGCGTATCCAAATGCTTAAAGGTAGCGTTGAATTTGACGGAAGTGACGGATTTACCGTTATAGCCAGAATACCGATTCGATGGGGTGAAGAATATGATTAAAGTACTAATTGCCGATGATCAGGAACTTATTCGTCACAGTTTGCAGATAGTTCTTAGCAACAAACAGAACATTGAGGTAACGGATGCGGTAGCTGACGGACAGGAAGTTATAAGAAGTGTCCGTAAGAACAAGCCGGATGTTATCCTTATGGATATCCGTATGCCAAAAATGGATGGGGTTCAATGCACGAAAATCATAAAAGAAAATTATCCTGAGATTAAAATTATAATCCTTACCACATTTGATGACGACGAATATATTTATGATGCTCTTAAATATGGCGCCAGCGGTTATCTTCTAAAAGGCGTTTCTATGGACGAATTGGTTAATGCCATCCAGACCGTATACAGCGGAAGGGCGATGATTAATCCTGACATTGCGACCAAAGTCGTCCGTCTTTTTTCACAGATGGCGAAAGCGGATTTCTTTATTGATACGGGCAAAAAAGCAGAACAGGAACTTACAAAAACGGAATTAAAGATTATAGAACAAATCGAATATGGTTTATCCAATAAGGAAATTGCCGATGCCCTTAATCTGTCTGAGGGTACGGTGCGGAATTATATAAGTACAATATTAAATAAGCTGAAGTTACGGGACCGTACTCAGCTTGCCATATGGGCAATACAGGCCAAAATAGGTAAAAAAGGTTTGAATATGGAGCGCCATAATGAAAATGAGTAAGAAAAAATACGGTATTATTTTGGGGTGTGCGGTCTTTATTATGTCATTATTTACCGCACTCCATTTTATAAGGAAAGAAAGGCAAATAACAATTGAATTAGGCATTTTTGCAGGCAGTAATTGGGATGTTGCCAATGCCAACAGTTATGTAATTATAGACAAAGCCATAGAACGTTTTGAACGGGAGCATAAGAACGTTAAAATTCACTATTCAAGCGGTATTTTAAAACGGGATTATTCGGAATGGCTTTCGCAAAAATTACTGCTCGGAAAGATGCCTGATGTATTTATGATTCTTTCCGATGATTTTAACCGTTTTGCTTCATTGGGAGTATTAAAAGATCTGGATAAACTTATAGAAAAGGATCCTTCCTTTGACCGTGAAAAATTTTTTACCACAACCTTACTTACCGGCCAGTATAACGGTACCCAGTTTGCTCTTCCTTATGAAACTGTCCCGACCCTGATGTTTGTAAATAAAACCCTATTGCAAAAAGAAGGCATAGAAGTACCGGACAGTGACTGGACATGGGATGATTTTTTGGATATAAGCCAAAAGGTAACAAAAGATACCGATGGTGACGGCCATTTGGATCAATTTGGCATGTATAACTATGATTGGCTTGATGCCGCTTATACAAACGGTGCTGTCTTATTTGAAAACGGAGATAACAAAATCAGCCTTGTCAATGAAAAAGTAACCCAGGCTGTAAAATTCGTAAAGCAGCTATATGATTTAAACCAGGGACGAAAAGTAACCCAAGAAGACTTTGACAGCGGAAAAGTAGCTTTCATGCCATTAACATTTGCCGATTACAGAACATATAAGACATATCCTTATAAAATAAAAAAATATTTAAATTTCCAGTGGGATTGTATAACCCTGCCGGCAGGGCCAAACGGGGAAAATATCTCAGAAGTAAATACCCTGCTTATGGGAATAAACAGCAAAACCAAACATGAAAAATTAGCCTGGGAATTTTTGAAACTACTGACATATGATGAGGAAATTCAAATGGATATATTCCGATATTCCCAGGGAGCTTCGGTTTTAAAAAATGTAACCGGATCAAAGGAAGCGGAAGTGATTCTCCAGGAATATATGGAGGAAAGCGAAAGAGTAATTGATAATGAACTTTTAAGCAGAGTTATTGAACAAGGGATGGTGGCCCCTCAGTTTTTAAGATACAGAGAGGCGGTTTCCTTAGCAACAAGTGAAATTCAGGTCATAATAGAAAATGACAAAAACATCGACAGTTCCTTAAAAATTCTTCAAAACAAGATTAATGAGTACTTAAAGCAATAATCGGACAGAAATATAATCATGCTTGATAAAGAAAGGAAGTTTTGATATGAAACGTTCTGAGATAAATCAAATTATATTGGATGGAATCAAGTTTTTTGATGAAATGAAATTTAAGCTGCCTCCGTTTGCTTATTGGAGTCCTTCAGAATGGAAAGAAAAAAATCATGAATATGACGAAATCCGTGAAAATAAATTAGGTTGGGATATCACCGATTTTGGAAGCGGCAATTTTTATAAAACAGGCTTATTTTTATTTACATTAAGAAACGGCGGTGCAGATCCGCAAAATCAGACCAAGTCGTATGCGGAAAAGATAATGATAGTCAGAGAAAATCAGGTTACCCCTTATCATTTTCATTGGAAGAAAACCGAAGATATCATAAATCGCGGCGGCGGAAACTTAATGATAAAATTATATAACTCCACCAAAGACGGTGATTTCGGAAGCGATCCGGTTATGGTTCATATGGACGGAAGAAAGTTTGAAGTGCCCGCAGGAACCGTACTTTGCCTTAAGCCGGGAGAGAGCATAACTCTTATGCCAGGCCAATATCATTCCTTCTGGGGTGAGCCGGGATGCGGACAAGTCCTGGTAGGGGAGGTATCGGAGTGCAATGATGATGCTTCGGACAACCGCTTTTATGAGAAAATAGGCAGATTTCCCGATATAGAAGAAGACGAGCCTCCGGTTTATTACCTCTGCAATGAGTATCCGTTAGCTTAGGAGGGTCAATTTATGGAGAAGGGAATTGCAATTGCAGGCACTATAGCTGTCGATTATATTAAAACAATAGACCAATATCCCGAAAAAGGAATGTTAGGAAATATTTTATCATCATCCAGAGGGGTAGGAGGATGTGTGACTAATACGCTTTGTGATTTGGCAAAAATGGATCCGACAATACCCCTTTATGCTTACGGCGGGATCGGAGATGATGAAAACGGAGATTTTGTTGTAAGAGTTCTTAAGGAGCATGATATAAATACCGACGGTATTGTCCGGTTTCCTGGAGAGATGACAGCATTTACGGATGTTATGACTCTAGTAGCTACCGGAGAGAGGACTTTTTTTAATGCCAAAGGGGCAAATAAAATATATTCCTACAGTGATTTGGATTTTGATTCCCTAGAGGTTGATTTGTTTCATATAGGCTACGCATTTTTGATGGATCCTTTTGACCGGGAAGATGAAGAATACGGAACCGTTATGGCAAGAGCCCTGGCTAGGGTTCAAAGTATGGGAATTCGTACTTCCATGGATTTGGTCAGCGTGGAGAATGAGAGATATTCCGAAATAGTTAAACCAAGCCTTAGATATTGCAACTATTTTATAGTAAATGAAATAGAGGCAGGAAAAACTGTTAATTTATCTCCTTATGGCCCCGACGGAAGCATAGACGAAGTAAGAATCAGAAAAATATGCGAGTTAATACTTGAGGCCGGTGTTAAAGATATGGTGGTCATCCATGCTCCTTTGGGAGGCTGGGCTATGACAAATACTGGTGAATTTTATTTTGCTCCTTCACTAAAACTTCCGCAAAATTATATAAAAGGTACCGTGGGAGCGGGAGATGCATTCTGCGCAGGTATGCTGTACGGAATTTATAAGGAAATGCCTGTAAAAGAAGCTTTGGAAATTGCCTGTATGACTGCTGCATGTTCACTTTCCGAGTATGATTCCATATCGGGAATGAAAACTATAGATGAAATTAAAAGCATATACGGCAAATTCCGTGTTTAATATAAGAATCAAATTTTGCATATAGAAGAATTTACTTTTAGTTACTTGTATTTGACTCAATTTAAGGAGATGTGTTTATGATAGTTAACTTACAGGAAGTTCTGGCCTATGCCGAACAAAAACAATGTGCTATCGGAGCGTTCAATACCCCAAATTTTGAATGCATTATGGCTGTAATTCATAATGCCGAGAAATTTCAAATTCCGGTTATTATAGAACATGCCCAGGTTCATGAAAGCGTTATGCCTTTAGAGATTATTGGGCCTGCCATGGTAGAATTTGCAAAAAAAGCCAAGGTTCCCGTATGTGTTCATCTGGATCACGGTGAAAGCCTTGAATATATTGAGAAGGCTTTGGAACTTGGCTTTTCATCAGCCATGTATGACGGTTCCAAATTGTCATTTGAAGAAAATGTAGAAAACACCCGTAAGGCTGTAGCTATGGTACGCAAATACAATGCAGGTATTGAAGCGGAAATCGGTGTTATGCAGGGCGGGGAAGCCGGCGGAAATGCACAAGAAGGAAGCAGTATGAATGATGAAGATCTTTATACCGATCCCCAGCTTGCATATGAATTTGTAAAAGCAACGGGTATTGATGCCCTGGCTGCTTCGTTCGGTACCGTTCACGGTTTTTATAAAGCGAAGCCTAAACTGGATTTTGAAAGAATTGAAAATATAAAAAAATTGACCGGTATTCCGGTGGTTATGCACGGCGGTTCGGGATTAAGTGAGCAAGACTACAAAGAAGCCATACGCAGAGGGGTAAGAAAGATAAATTATTACTCATATATGTCCCAGGCAGCCCTTCATGAAATAAAAAACCGGATTAATGATCCTGCCGTTCAGTATTTTCATGATATTGCCGGTATAGCGGTAAAAGCCATGCAGGATAACAGCGAACAGGCCATGAGAATATTTTACGGGCTTGAGTAATTGTTAATTGCATAATTTGCTATAAGAAAGTATAAATATTAGCTGACAATTGAAAGATTTACTTATCGATAACGGATTTAAACTGTTTTCAGTTAAGAGGCATTTACTGATCTTGGTCGGCTAAAGTAAAAATTTGATCTGCCAAAGATAAAAAGATTATAACACACCGCTTTAGAGTTTAAATTCTAAGGCGGTGTTTTTGTATGTGACATATTATGTCTTATGGGAATTTTATATAGCCTGATTTTATATTAGGATTTGTAAAGTATGGGATTTGAGCCAAAATTAATTTGTCTTACATTGCCGGATATTTTTTATAGTATATTTTGATATAACTTGGCATTCTTATGAATATTAGTATCGATAGACATTTAATTTTTCTTTTAAAAATTACATTAGTAGGATATAATGGAAAAGGAGGTAAGATATATGATTATAGTATATGAATCAAAAACAGGTTTTACTAAGAAATATGCACAGATGCTTGCAGACAGGACAAAATTCAGATGTTTAAATGTGAAAGAAATCTTAAAATCCAATTCGGATGAAGATGTTATTTTCCTGGGATGGCTGAAAGCAGGAGAAATACAGGGACTAAGTAAGCTTCGCAAACGTAATATAAGGATAAAAGCAGTTTGTGTAACCGGTCTTGCCCGTATTGCCGAGCCCAGTCCCGAAGCTGTAATTGAAAGAAACAACATCAAAAACATACCTTTTTTCTATCTGCGCGGCGGCTGCCTGCCGGTAAACGAGTTAAAAGGTATTGATAAAATAATGATGAAGATGTTTGTAAAGATGTTAAAAAGCCGTAAAAATAAAGACGAAGAATTAATTGAATCGATAAATCATATAGAAAACGGTTATGACGGTGTAGAAGAAAAAAATCTTGAACCGGTTTTAAAATGGCTTGAGGATAAGGCATGAGATTGTAGAAGAATAACTAAAAATTTTATATAAATAGAGGTGCTTTAATGGAAATAAAGAAAGGTAACAGATGTTTTTATATTGGTGAATCGGAGAAAAAACCCTTAGCTATAATAACATATGTACCGACAGGTGAAAATCTGATAACGGTCGACCACACATATGTGTCTGACCAATTGGCCGGACAGGGGGTGGGAAAACGCCTGTTACATGAGCTGACTGAATGGGCAAGAAAGGAAAATTTAAAAATTATCCCCCAATGCTCATTTGTAAAGGCACAAATGGAAAAAAATAAAGAATATCATGATTTACTTGGATAGTAAGTTAAAACATTCATTTTTATAATTCTAAAGTAATATATTTTTTTATCTTCTTGCTGTATTAGACAAAAGTAAGTAAAGACAGTTGGGTTTTTAGTTTTAGTTATAAAGTTAACCCTGAAATATTTTCGGTGGTAAAATCATTCCATGTGGGATGGGTTTTGTCGTTTTGCTCTGCAATAGCAGAAAGGAATTCCTCTTCGGTGGCCTTTTTATGATTTACAAAATATGAAATATCCAAATTATTGTCGGAATTATATGTTGCTTCACAGTAAGTAATTTTATCAATTGTATAGCCTTTATCAGTAAATGTTATACTGCCAAAACCGTAATCAGACGCACCACCGGAAAATGAAAAGGTCCCGTCCTCTTTTAAATCCATAAATGTCCTGTACCATAAGGTATAACCATAAACAACCCCGTCTTTATAACTTAAAACTTCAAAACCGAAATATTCGTTTTCATTTACAGTTAATTGAAGAATTACTTCTGGTATGTTATCGTTTTCTAAATCAACAACTGTAAATTTTGATACTTTTGCCTGGACAGAGCTGTCACTGCTGACAGCTTCATTTATTTGAGAAATATATAAATCTTTGCCGGAATCCACACAGAAGAATGGGCTTTCGTCCTGCAGTACTGATTTATAGGCACTCAAAGGTGTTATTTTAGAAGGGGCTGGAGTTACAGACACTTTGGAAACGGTTTGTGACGTCTGTTCTTTATGGCTGCATCCTGTTAACCCAGACAAAACAGTCAAAATAGTTATAAGAATTACGTAGTATCTGTTTTTCATTTCTATTCACCTTTTTTATAATATTGTTATTTATCTGAAATTTTTATAGGATAAACAATTCTTTTTCATCAATAACCGGTGATATTTCGATATGGTACCCACTATATAAACTTTATATTTTTAACTTTTAACTTTAAATACGTTTGCAAACTGATAGTATATCGATTGTCATATAATTGTCAATCCCCAATAAACATTTTAATTCAGATAAAATTCATAAAACAGTCAATAAAGTTTTTCGTTTTTCAGTATTGACTACAGGTTAAAAAGCCTATATTTACTACCTACAGTTTTCTCACAGCTATTTTTAGAGTGCATATAATATATGGAAGATTTTATGATGTGGTAAGGATATATTATGAGAATTTTGCTGATAGGCGGAACCGGTGCTATAGGAACTCATCTTGCTAATGTTCTGGCAGAAATGGGCCATACGGTTGTCGTTACATCCAGAAAACCTCATGAATCAAAAGGATTGATTGAATATAGACAGGGAAATGCAAAGAATACTGATTTTTTAATATCCGTTTTGAGAGAAAACTGGGATACAATCGTAGATTTTATGAATTATACCACCAATGAATTTTCACAGCGGGTAGGTTTACTTTTAAATTTCACTTCCCAATATATATTCTTAAGTTCGGCAAGAGTTTATGAAAAGAATAAAGAGGCAATAACCGAAGAGTCATTAAGGCTTTTGGACAGTTCTACAGATGAAGTTTATTTATCAACCGATGAATATGCCCTGTCAAAAGCCCGTGAGGAAAATATGTTAAGATCAGCCCACAAGAGAAACTGGGTTATTATACGGCCTTATATTACATACAGTGAAAGCAGGCTCCAATTGGGAAACTTTGAAAAAGAACACTGGCTTTATCGGGCATTAAAAGGAAGAACAATCGTATTTTCAAAGGATATTAATAATAGACTTACTACTTTGACCTATGGTTTGGATGTGGCCAAAGGGATTGCATCATTAGTAGGAAATACGGATACTTTAGGAGAGATTTATAATATAACATGCGATTATACCGTTAAATGGAGTGAGATACTTGATATTTATCTTGATACGCTTGAAGAAAAGCTGGGATACAGGCCAAAAGTTATTTATCAGGATCTGGAAACATTTCTAAAATGGAATGAGGGAAAATATCAAATTATTTATGACCGGCTTTTTGACAGAAAGTTTAATTGCAGCAAAATAAACAAGTATATCAATACAAAAGATTTTATTCATGTTCGGGAAGGCTTAAGAAAATGCTTAAATGAATTTTTATCTGAGCCAAGGTTTGGAAAAATTAATTGGAAACTTGAAGCTATAAAGGACCGCTATACAGGAGAAAGAACTCCATTAAGTGAAATAAACGGATATAAGCAAAAGTTAAAATATTTATTGTACAGGTATCTGAAAGTAATATGAAATTTATATTAATTAAATATTTGGTTTTAAACATCAATAGGATAATTTATTTAAAATAGGGCGGGTGATATTTTGACTGCACATTATACGGACGAAAAAAATGTGCTGATACTGATTGCTTTGCTAAAAGGCCACGGTATAAGAAAAGTAATTGCATCGCCGGGCACAACTAATATTACTTTTGTTAAAAGCCTGCAAAATGATCCTTTTTTTGAAATATATTCATCTATAGATGAACGTTCTGCAGCTTATATGGCCTGCGGACTTGCGTCAGAAACAGGAGAACCGGTAGTCTTAAGCTGTACTGGGGCTACCGCGTCTAGAAATTACATGTCAGGTCTTACGGAAGCATATTATCGTAAACTTCCTATACTTGCAGTTACGTCTACTCAGGTTGCCTCAAAAGTAGGACATAATATTCCACAGATTATAGACCGAAGCGGCAGACCTAAAGACATAGTAAGATATAGTGTTCATTTACCCCTGGTTAAAGACGACAATGATTGGTGGAACTGTGAGATAAAAGCCAACAATGCAATTTTGGAACTTAGCAGGCATGGCGGAGGGCCGGTTCATATAAATTTGGAAACCGGCTACAGCCGTTCGTACAATATAAGAGAATTGCCTAAAGTCAGGGTTATACGAAGAATTACAGACTTAAAGTATTCTCCTCCTATACCTGCGGGCAAAGTAGCTGTGTTTGTAGGCTCCCATGCCAAAATGACTCAGAATGAAATAAAGGCTCTTGAAGATTTTTGTGAATCTAACAATGCTGTTGTTTTCTGCGACCATACCAGCGGATACAAAGGAAGGTTTAGTATTGTTCATTCCCTTAGCTCATCCCAAAGATTTATATCTTATAATGAGTTAAGGCCTGATTTGCTCATACATATTGGTGAAATTTCCGGAGATTATTCAGCAAACAGAATTGTCGGAAAACAAGTATGGAGAGTAAGCAGGGACGGGGAACTTAGGGATACATTCGGTAAGTTAAAATATGTTTTTGAAATGCCTGAAGAAGAATTCTTTAAACATTATACAAAGAAGAACAAAGTAAATACACAATATTTAATAAAGTGGAAAAATCACCTTAATCAATTATATAAAAAGATACCATCTTTACCGTTTTCTAATCTGTGGATTGCAAAAAAGCTTCATGATAAACTGCCCCAAAATTCCGTTATTCATTTTGGAATACTAAACAGCTTAAGGTCATGGAACTTTTTCCCGCTGCATGAAACTATAGATTCATATGCCAATGTCGGAGGATTTGGCATAGACGGATGTGTTTCATCATTAATCGGAGCTTCTTTGGCCGACAAAAACAGATTGTATTTCGGTATAGTAGGGGATTTGGCCTTTTTTTACGATATGAATTCTTTAGGAAATAAACATGTAGGAAAAAACATAAGAATACTTTTAGTTAATAACGGTATTGGAACTGAATTTAAGAATTTTAATCATCCGGCAGCAGCATTCGGAATAGAAGCAAATGAATATATTGCAGGGGCAGGCCATTTCGGTAATAAGTCAAAAACATTGGTTAAGAATTACTGTGAAAGCCTTGGTTTTGAATATCTTGCGGCATCAAACAAGAAAGAATTTATTCAGGTTTACAAGCGGTTTATAACCGAAGAAATGCTTGATAAGCCAATTGTTTTTGAGGTATTTACAAATTACGAATATGAGAGCAAGGCCTTGGAGATTATAACATCTCTTGATTCTGATGCCAAATCGGATATTAAAAAAACCGTAAAAAATATACTTGGGGAGGAAAATATAAAAAAGATAAAAAGATATTTATCATTTTAATACGTGATGAACATGGCCCGGTTTGGCATGTTTTCAGATGCAGTTTTACTGGGCGTACCGATTAGGCTTTCTGACTTTTAAAATAGACAGAAAGCCTCTTTTTTTGCCATAGTTTATATTTGTATGTAAAAGCAAGTATCTATGTGTTGCTTGTATATAAATAAAATGATGTCCTCAAGGATATGAAAATTAGATTGAGTTGTTTTATTTAGGAGATGCAGTTACATTTATTAGAACCTTTTATTACTTAAATAAATTCATTATATTTGATTTGTTTTGTATAATATAAACAAACATTTGACGGTTTATTTTAGCCAGTTCCTTTAAGTTTTCAATGCTTTCAAAATATGCAATGCATATCATTTGGATGGAGCAGATTACATAGAATACAGCCTGTTTTTCCTCTTTAGTCATTTTGGCTTCAAGGTCATAACCGCGAAGGATTCCGCCAAGTATATCAAGCCACTTTTCGTATGCTTCGTCTGTACCTTCGGATAAAATTCCTGTAGCACAATAGCATACATCCCACAGGCGGATATTTATTTCGCTTAAGTCAAAATCAATAAAACCGCTTACTTCATCGCCGTCAAACAAAATATTGCTGGGATTTGGATCTCTGTGTATAAGTTGTTTTGGAAGTTTCTCGTATAGCTTTCCGAAAGTTTCGATATAATCGTCAAAAAAGCTTTCATCTATACCCATAGTCCATTGAATATTTTGCCGTCTGATACTGGGTAAGGCCCATTCGGTTATATTTTTGAAGAGATTTACCTCATCCGGAGATATATCTTTTTGTATGGCTTTTAAGGCCTGGTGCAGCCGTGCTATGCTTATTCCGTACTTTTCGCCGAATCTGATTCGGTCATCACCGAATTTTTTAGCTCTGGGTAAGGGGTTCCCCTTTATACCGCGGGTAAGAATAAAAATTTCCTTACCGTCCGGATATTCTTTTCCATCTTTAGTCAATATTGGCAGGGAGGATGAATAGCCTTGTTTATTCAATTCTTTTGATATCTTAATGTTTTTTAATATATGTTCCCGGTTTTCGGTTTTAAGAAAATAATCGTCGCCAACAGCCCATATCTTTCCCGAAATTTTAGCCCCATCCGAAATATAGACATCTTTAATGGGAAGATTTTTTTCGATATCCCAGTTATCTAACACTAAACGTAGTTCTTTTTCTGTATACATTCTGTTCACCTCCGGTTTTTTAGGCGTATGTTTTTGATATATGCTTAAATATTTTTTCGGAGAGCAACCATACATTTTTACAAATGCTTTATAAAAACCTGCATAAGTATCAAAACCGTATTCAAGCACAACGTCTATTGCCTTGCGGCCGCCGGCTATTTCTGCAAGGGCATGATCCAGGCGCCGTTTTAAAATGTAATCGGCAATCGAAGAACCCATTACAGAAGAAAATAATCTGTAATAATGGTACGTCGAATAATTGGCCATCTTTGCCAGTTCTTCAGCTGTTATTTCTGTCTTAAGATTTTCTTCTATATATTTCAGCGCTGTTTTAATTATTTCCGGGTAATACATGGTATGCCTCCTTCCGTACGGTGATTTCAGTATACAATATAACTTATATAAAAACATTTCCTGCATTGCGATTATGTAAAGGTAAAGCGAAACACTGGGTTATTGTAATATATATCTGATTATTGCCTTCTACTGAAATTATGCAAATATTTTAACATAACAAATTACAGGGTAAAATAAGCAAATAATTTAAGAGTGAAATGCAATTAAGTCTGGAAATTAGTGCATCAATATGTTTATAATTAAATAAAGCAACATAAAATTCTCTGGCACAATATGGTCTTACGTATTGGAGGAGATATTATGGTTGGTATATTAAGTATTGATTTTGATTACTTTTTGGATGTCTGTATAAAAGAAAGAGATATTTACTTCCCTGACGGAAGTGACGAAATTCCAAAAGATAAACTTGCACTAATGTGGGAAGAAAGATATAAAAAATATCCAAAACTGAAAGAAATAGGAGTAATAAAAGAATTTTATCTTTTAAAAAGCTTTCTGCAGAATCTAAAGATATCTAAAGACAATATACATAAGTCTGATACCCATAAAGATATTAAGAAATTAATAAATAAGATACCGATAAATAAACAATTATATATTGTCAACATAGATTTTCATCATGATTACTACCATTATTACAGGGGAGAAGACATATACAACTGCGGTAATTGGTTAAGAAGAGTTATAGAAGACAGGCCTGATACTAAAATAAAATGGATCAGAAGGGAAGATTCTCAGCTTTACAGCCTTGAAGGCATATTTCCTTTTGAACATACAACAGATATTAAATCTATATTTAATGATAAATTTGAGTATATATTTATATGCAAGAGTCCTGAATGGAGTCCGCCCCATTTAATTGATAAGTACGAAGAACTTGCTCATATACTGGTAAATAAAAAAATAGCATAATATTACAGTTTGACAAGAAGAATCTGTTTTGGTATTATATATTAATATCTTAAGCCCGGACAGCTACTGCCATTATTTAGGTGGTAGCTTCATATTATTATATTTGATACTTTTGCTAACGGATTTGCAAAAAAAGCATCAAAAGTGGAGTTTGTCGCATCACCGGATGGGCAATACTCTTTTTTTTACGAAAGGACGGATTATATGATTAAAATCTTGGCTAAAAGTGTTGGCGAGTACAAAAAACATTCAATTATAACTCCGATACTTATTATATTTGAGGTTATTATTGAATGTATAATCCCTTTTTTAACAGCTACTTTAGTTAATGAAATCAAAAGCGGAAGTGATTTGAGAACAATTACTAAATACGGGATTTTACTGATAATTCTGGCATTTATGTCTTTACTGTGCGGGGCAATCGCAGGTAACACCAGTGCAACTGCAGCCTGTGGATTTGCGAAGAATTTAAGAAAGGAAATGTTCTATAGTATTCAAAATTATTCTTTTGAGAATATAGATAAGTTTCAGACCTCATCTCTTATTACACGCATGACAACCGATGTTATGAATGTGCAGAATGCATTTCTGATGATAATAAGGACTGCTATCAGAGCCCCGTTGATGCTGATTTTTGCTTTTGTAATGGCTTTTGTGATGGGCGGAAGGATGGCATGGATATTTCTTGTTGTCGTACCGATTCTTGCAACCGGCCTGGGAATAGTTATTTCCAAAACAGTTCCCTTGTTTAGAAAAGTATTTAAAAAATACGATGCCCTTAATAAATCAATCCAAGAAAATATAAAAGGAATGAGAGTCGTAAAGTCCTTTGTCCGGGAGGAATATGAGCAAAAGAAGTTTGAAGCGGCAGCGGAAGATGTCTGTGCGGACTTTACAAGGGCTGAACGTATTTTAGCGCTTAACGGGCCTCTTATGCAGTTTTGTATATACACCGTAATGATTTTTGTACTTTCTTTCGGTTCATATACCATCATAACCAGCCTGGGCCTGGACTTTAATATAGGTCAGTTTTCCGCAATACTTACCTACAGTTTTATGATACTAAGCAGCCTTATGATGGTTTCCATGATTTTTGTCATGATTACTATGGCAGGCGAATCGGCAAAACGTATCGTTGAGGTAATCAGTGAAAAAAGTACCTTAACCAATCCCGAAAACCCTGTTTATACGGTAAAAGACGGTTCCATAACCTTTGAAAATGTCAGTTTTAAATATTCCGAAAAAGCGGAAAGAATGGCTTTGGAAAATATTAACCTAAATATTAAATCAGGAGAAACAATAGGAATTATAGGCGGTACAGGTTCTTCTAAATCTACCCTTGTTCAGTTGATACCCCGCCTGTATGATGCAACCGTCGGCGTTGTTAAGGTTGGTGGCATAGATGTTAAAAATTATGATTTAGATTCTCTACGCAATCAGGTTGCAGTTGTTTTGCAGAAGAACACGTTATTTTCAGGAACTATTAAAGAAAATTTACGCTGGGGTAATAAAGAAGCTACAGATGAAGAACTGATTGAGGCATGTAAACTGGCCTGTGCCGATGAATTTATAAGTCGATTCCCGGACGGATATGACACCTACGTTGAACAGGGGGGAGCAAATCTTTCCGGCGGTCAGAAACAGCGTCTTTGCATAGCAAGGGCATTGCTTAAAAAGCCTAAGATACTGATTTTGGATGATTCGACCAGTGCTGTGGATACCAGAACGGATGCAAAAATTCGAAAAGCACTGCGGGAATATATGCCTGAGACAACAAAGATTATAATTGCCCAGAGAATTGCTTCCGTTCAGGATGCTGATAGAATAATAGTAATGGATGGGGGAACAATTAACGGAATCGGTACCCACAAGCAGCTTATGGCGGAAAATGATATTTACCGGGAAGTATATTATTCCCAGAACAAGGCAGGTGAATAAAATGAAGACGAAAACGAACATTATCGGGAATAAAAAATCAATTGTCATACGCTTGTTAAAAGACATATATAAATTTCATCCGGTTAAGTTTCCGCTTGCCGTTATATGCATTATATTTAATGCTACAATCAGTTCGATACCGGCTGTTTTTATGCAAAATATAATAGCTATTGTAGAGCAGAATTGGCAGACCGGTGTATGGAATGCCGTTAAAGGAAGAATTTTATATTTTGTTGCTATACTGGCTGTGTTTTATGTACTATCTATTCTCAGCAATATATTATATAACCAGTTGATGGCTATTATAAATCAGGGCACGCTAAAGAAATTTCGTATAAAAATGTTTAATAAAATGCAGACTTTGCCAATAAAGTATGTAGATACCAATAACCACGGAGATATCATGAGCTATTATACCAACGATATAGATACATTACGGCAGCTTATTTCTCAAAGTATTCCACAGCTTTTGATATCCGGCGTGACGGTTTTAACAGTATTTAGCATTATGCTATATTATTGTTTTTGGCTAACTTTGGTTGTCGTTACCGGAGTAATCGTAATGCTTTTTATTACAAGAAAAGTCGGAGGTGGCTCTGCAAAATATTTTATAAAGCAGCAAAAAGCCCTGGGACGGCTGGAAGGCTTTGCGGAAGAAATGATGAACGGACAGAAAGTAATCAAGGTTTTCTGTCATGAGAATGAAAGCAAAGCTGATTTTGATAAGATAAATGAAGCTTTATTTAACGACGCAAGGGCAGCCAACAGATATGCCAATATTTTAGGACCGATTCTAAATAACGTAGGAAATGTATTATATGTTATAGTTGCAATAACCGGTGGTATTTTGTTGACATTGGGGGTTCCAAATTTAAGCATATCCGGCAAGGCATTACAAATTAGTATAGTTGTACCTTTCCTAAATATGACGAAGCAGTTTGCAGGAAATATAAATCAGGTATCCCACCAGACCAATGCCATAGTTATGGGACTTGCCGGTGCCAAAAGAATCTATGACTTGATTGATGAAGAGCCCGAACAGGATAACGGCTATGTATCTTTGGTAAATGTTAGGGAAGAAAACGGTCAGTTAGTAGAATCCAAGGAAAGGACCGGCCTTTGGGCCTGGAAGCATCCTCATGGTGACGGTACCGTAACATATACCAAATTGGCCGGGGATGTAAGAATGTATAACGTTGACTTTGAATACGAACCGGGAAAACCTGTCTTAAATGATGTTAGCCTTTATGCAAAACCCGGTCAAAAGGTGGCATTTGTCGGTGCGACAGGTGCCGGAAAAACCACAATTACTAACCTGCTTAACCGTTTTTATGATATAGCGGACGGGAAAATCCGTTACGACGGTATAAATATTAACAAAATAAAAAAACCGGATCTTCGCAGGGCAATAGGTATGGTTCTTCAGGATACCAACCTCTTTACCGGTACGGTAATGGATAATATCCGTTACGGAAGGCTGGATGCAACCGATGAAGAATGTATTGCGGCAGCAAAACTTGCCGGTGCGGACGATTTCATCCGCCGCCTGCCTGACGGGTACAATACAATGCTAACGGAAAATGGGGCTAATCTGTCCCAAGGCCAGCGTCAGTTAATTTCCATAGCAAGAGCCGCAGTAGCCGATCCACCGGTTATGATTCTTGACGAAGCCACTTCATCAATTGATACCAGAACCGAGGCTATTGTACAGCGGGGTATGGATGCCTTGATGGAAGGAAGAACGGTATTCGTAATTGCCCACAGGTTGTCTACGGTCAAAAACTCCGATGTTATCATTGTTCTTGACCATGGCCGCATCATAGAAAAGGGCAGCCATGAAGAACTGATACAAAAGAAAGGCCAGTATTATCAGCTGTATACAGGGGCTTTTGAGTTGGAGTAAGAACGACCGGAAGAAGTAAAGAAGAAAAAGCAATAATATACCATGTTAAAATGCAAAAATAAATATAATTTTATCAAAAGCAGCCGTAAGGCTGCTTATTTTTTTTAGAAACAGTAACTTTTATCGTTATATAAATTTTATATCTGAGGATTTTTTGATTTATTTCAAAAAGTTTAAATCCCGTGACAATATTTTCAATAGCCGTTACAAAGTTTGGAAAGTAAGGCCGTTTTGTTGACTTAACGGATTTAAGTTTATATATAATAACATAAATTTACAGAATCATATCAGGAAACTTTTAGGATATCAAGAAGAAAGGAAGTGTAAGTCATGAGAAAAAGCCTGATGTGTTGCTGTATAGGCCTTTGTAAATCACTTATGGAATCAGATTAATTAAAAATCAGATAAAAGGAGATGGCCTATAGAATGGAAATAAATAAGGCAGCATCAAAAACGAGAGATTTTAAACTAAAAGGATTAAATATTTTATCTGCTTTAAAAGGCAAGCTTGCATTTGATTTTAGAACAGTTCTTCCGGTAACCTCGGTATTAATAGCCATTATTACAGATGTCTTTATTCCAAACCATAAAAATCTGAAACATCCTGAACTAATGCATTATCGATATTTTCTGTATATCTCTCTTTTTGCAGCGGTACTCTTTACCGTACTGTCGTTATTCATTAAAAAAATTAGGGACAGATACGGATACAGAGGATATTTTCTTACCGGAGTGTACATTTTTTTGACTTTCTTAAATATAATTACCGCCAAACTGTTACTCCTTCCTCAGATATATTTTCCCAGCATAGCTAGAATTTTTGAAGTGTTTTTTGATGATACAAAACTTTTGCTTACCTGTATAGGAAGTTCCTTTATGTTATTGGTAAAAGGGATCTTTATAGGTTTTTGCCTTGGAATGATATGTGGTATAGCCATCGGCTGGAGTAAAAGGTGTAATTACTGGATTTTTCCTATTATAAGGATCTTAGGGCCTATACCGTCATCAACCTGGACTCCTTTGGCCCTGGTAATTTTTCCGAATGCAAAATCGGCAGCAGTCTTTTTAATAGCATTTGGCGTGTGGTTTCAGATAACGGTTTTAACCTGTTCTGGCATAAAATCGGTAAACAAGGCTTACTTTGAAGTGGCTTCAACTCTGGGAGCTAGAGACAGGCACAATCTGTTTAAAATAGCGCTTCCTGCCGCCGCACCTACCATTTTTATGGGCTTTTTCAATGCCACCTGTTCTTCCTTTGTTGCCCTGATGGCAGCAGAGATGATCGGATGCAAGTCTGGCCTTGGTTGGTATGTCAACTGGCAGAAACAGATGCTTGCTTACGCCAATGTGTATGCGGGACTGATTATCATTGCAGTATTCTGCTACGTGTTGGTTACATTACAGTTTAGAATCAGGGACAAATTATTATCATGGCAGGAGGGCATAGTAAAATGGTAGAAGCTGCTTATAAATCAACGGGAGCTATATCTGTAAGAAATGTCAGAAAAGAATTTACGGATACAAAAGGAGAAAGGGTTGTTGCCCTTGACAATGTAAATGTGGATATATATCCGGGGGAATTTATCTGCCTGATAGGGCCTTCAGGCTGCGGTAAATCTACATTTTTAAGGTTAATTGCAGGTTTGATAACACCCACCGAAGGAGAAATTTTTCTGGACGGAGAAAAAATAACTAAACCTGGCCATGAAAGAGGCCTGGTTTTTCAGGACCCGACCCTTTTTCCCTGGCTGAATATATACGATAACATCGCCTTCGGACTTAAAGTCAGGCATATTTATAAGGAAAGGAAGAAAGAAGTAAGGGAATTTATCCGCCTGGTTAAGCTGGAAGGCTTTGAAAAAGCCTTACCACACCAGTTATCGGGAGGAATGCAGCAACGGGTAGGCTTAGCCAGGGCTTTGGTGAACAATCCTAAAGTCCTGCTTCTTGATGAGCCCTTTGGCGCCCTTGATGCCTTTACCAGAATGAATATGCAGGACGAACTTCTTAGAATCTGGAAAGAACGGGGCACCACAATGATTATGGTGACCCATGATGTGGATGAGGCTGTATACTTAAGCGACCGGATTTTTGTCATGACACCAAGGCCGGCAAAAATAGAAACTATTATACCGGTGGATATAGGCAGGAATAAAAAATACGGAAGAAAAAGGGACAGTGCGGATTTTCTCAATCTGCGATCGAAGATACTAAGAGTACTTAATTTTACAGGGAAAGAAATTCAGCCTGAGTATAATATATAAAGCTTAATAGAGCATGAACTTAAAAATAATTAAAGAAAAGAGATAAATACTAAAGTATCCGTGCTTAGAAAGTTACTACTTTATACCTTCATAGCCCGACCAGAGATATGTGCTGGTTAAGCTAAATTTTCCATATTAGATTTAGGCAAATGCATAGAAAGGGGAAAGTATAAATGAAAATAAAACTTACGCCTATTTTTGTAGCTATTATCTTGGTGGCTGTGATTTTATCCGGCTGCAATGGGACAAAAGAATCCTCCAATAAAACAAGTGACAGCAATAACGCTAAGGTGAAAAAGACAGATACACAAGTAAATGAGCTTTCTGTTGATGAAGAAAAAAAGGCTGCAAAAAAGAAGGACCCAATACGTATTGTTAATACTTTTGAAGGGACCTGCATGGTTCAGACACAGCTTGCTTATTTATTGGGCTTTTATGAAGCCGAAGGCCTGGTTGAAGGGGAAGATTATGTATTTGTCGACAGCGGCAGTGAAACAGGAGCTGTACTTATTTCAACAGATAAGGCTGACCTGGTTACGGGGCTGATTGCGGGTATGCTTCAACCTCTTGATAATGGGCTGGAAGCCAAGGCAGTATTGGGGCTTCATACCGGCTGTATAACTCTTGTAACTTTAGGTGACAGTGACATTAAATCAATAGCCGATTTAAAGGGAAAGACTATCGGTGTAAACCAGCTTTCTTCATCCAATCATATAGCGGCTCTTAGGGCCTTGCATTTTGAGGGGATGACTGCCGATGATGTGGAGTTTGTGGTGTATGACTCCGATTCGATACAGCAGGCATTGCTTAACAGAGCTGTAGACGTTATAGCTTTAGGTGATTATAAAGCAAAGATTATGGAGAGAGAAGAAGGAGTAAGAATTATTTTTGATACATCCACAGACGAAAGGGTAAAAGATGAGAATTGCTGTGTACTCTTTGCCAGAACAAAAATAATAGAAGAAGATTCTGAAAGATTGGCAAAAATACTTACGGCTATCCAGAAAGCATCCATATGGATCTCGGAAAATACCGATTTGGCGGCTGAGATTCAGATAGCTCAGGGTTATGCTCTGGGAGAACTGGAAGTAAATAAAAAACTGCTTCGTACCTATCAATTTCCGACATCTTTAACCAGTTTAAGAGAAGCTATATACAGAAATTTTAAGGATGCAAAAGTTTTGGGCCTTTTAAAAGAGGATACGGACGAAACGCAACTTGCCGAAAACAGCTATGTTTTTGTGGAAGGAGTTGCGGACGGACTTGATATAACCAATATCCAGGCACCGAAAGACCCTTATCAATTTATAAAGAAGGATAATTAGCAGAATAAAAGTCCGCATTAATATAAAGAATTGATATTGGAATAATAAATTTGCCGTTTCCTGTTCTCTATATATGTTCAGAAAAACAGATACCATGATTTCATGGTATCTGTACTGAACTTTCATTTAAAAATGATTTAGATTTTTAGCAAAAAGATTTTGCTTCATATATTAAAACAAATCAATTTGGGGTTTATCGGTTTTAATAACTTAATAATTGATTCAGATGATGTAATCATAGAAGCTGTTTTCTTCCCTGTCATAATCGGAAGGTGATTTTCCTATCACTTTTTTAAAAATCTGATTAAAGTAATTTACGTCTTTATAGCCAAGCTTATAGGCTATGTCTATTATGGGAAGGTCGGTATAAGTAAGCAAATATTCCGCCCTTTTTAATTTAACCAAAGTAATAAGTTTAGAATACCTGATGCTTGATTTTTTGCTAAACAGATTGCTTAGGTACGAATGGTTAATATAAAACTTTTTAGCTATGGAAGTCAGCTTTAGATCTTCTTCAGGGTGCTGCAATATGTACAAATGGATCTTTTTTAAGGTTTCATCCTTAAAATCCGGGTTGAGCTGGCAATACAGCTGAAACAAGCCGGTAAACTTTCTCTGATAATAATCAACATAATTATTGGTATCATGCAAAACCAAATAGTCCAGCCTTTTATGAAAATTCTGAGAAATATACAAAGACAACCATTCGTGTTTTGAAAATATAGCTTCAACAATAACAGCAAAAAGCCGGCTTAACAGGATGTCATGGGATTGAGCCAAAACTGATGATTTACATAAAGAAATCATAACTTTTCGAAACATTTCAAGGACAGTTTCGTCTTTGCGGGAAAATTTGCTTAACAGTTTTGCAATCTGTCCCTTAGTCAATAAAGAATTAAACTCCGTGCTAAGTGTAGAAGCAGAAGCCTGTAATCTTTTTTGTCTTTTTAATCTCTCGGCCGCCCGTTCAAATAATGCCTGCATATTTTCCTTGCTTACAGGCTTGGGCAGATAATCAAAGGCTCCATATATAAAACTTTCTCTTGCATAAGAGAAAGATACGATGTCACTGACAAACACAAAAAGAGGTTCTTCATTTTCCCTGTGAATTAGCTTCAGCAATTGTAATCCGTCATAAATAGAAAGATTTATTTCTGTCAGAACAAGGTCATACTTTTTAGTTTTTAAGAGGGTGAGCGCTTCTTCGCCGTTGGTTGCCGTATCCGTACAGACAAACCCGTCCGGCCCCTTTCCCCAGACAGGAAGGTTTAGCAAGGCTTTTAAGGCAAATTCCTGCGGCTCGACAATCAAGACCTTGTACATCAAGCATCCACCCCTCGTTATTTTATGATGATATTTTAACATATAGAATTGGAAATCATATATATAGATTTCTATTTTATAACAAGCTAAGCATAAATCAAGGGATTTTTCTTAGAAGAAATAAGAAAATATTTGGCTTTTAACCAAATTTATTAATTACTCTAAAAAAAGTTTGTTAACTAACTTACAAAGTTTGGAATTATGACCGAAGCAATTGACTGATACAGTATGAAGCGTAAATATAAATATAATTTAAAATTTTAAGAAAAGAGGTTGAAAATGGCATTAACAAGGAAACAAATAGAAGACTACATAAAAAGCACAAAGAAATCCTTCTTGCAACAGTTACCTGTGATAACACACCGGAAATCCGTATCCTGGGAGCGATTGCCACTGAAGGATTAATACTATATTTTTCTACGTTGGAAAATACGAAAAAAGTAGAGCAAATAACCAATAATCTATAATTAAAAATAAAAGGAGGAAAAGGATTTGAGTGATTTTATAGAACGTTCAAAATTTTCATGTGCCTTGGGCGGTGCTATTACCACAATAACTGCCATACCAAAGGCAATACCTATTGTTCATGCTTCAGGCGGCTGTGCGGCAGCACTTTCCAACACATATAATCTGTCTTCAGGCTACAGGGGAACAGGATATTGCGGCGGAAATATGATTCCTACTTCAAATATTACCCAAAGCCATATTGTATTTGGCGGAGAGGAAAAACTTGCGGGACAGATAGAATCTACAATCAGATATATAAAAGGCGATTTATATATCGTAGTAACAGGATGTCAGACGGAACTGATAGGCGATGATGCGGTAGGTGTAGCTTTAAAATACAGGGAAAATAATGTTATAGGAGTAAGCACTCCGGGCTTTAAGGGCAATACCTTGCGGGGATATGACGAAGTATTATGTACCTTAATAAAAGAGGTAGTTGAAAAAACGGATGAGAAAGAAGAAAAAACAATAAATCTTATTGGAATAGTACCTGGACATGACGTATTTTTTAAAGGTAACATTGAACATTTGACAGATCTATTAAAAAGAATTGGTATCAGGGCAAATACCTTTTTCGGTGACGGAGAAAGTATTGAAAAGATAAAAACCTACGGCAGAGCCAAACTTACGGTAGTCCTGTCAGAAACCGCAGGACAGCTTGCGGCAAAGGCTTTTGAGAATGTACATAAGATACCTTACATTACTACGGACCTGCCTATCGGCCCAAAAGCAACGGAAAAATTCTTAAAACTTATCGGAGAAGCTTTGGGAATTGAAAAAGAGATTATAGACCGGGTGGTGAAAGATGAAAAAAAGTATTTTTATTCTTATCTTGAAAGAATAGTGGATGCCGCATCCGATCTTGATTTCCAAAGGTATGCAGTCATAGTTGCAGACAGTTATTATGCATATCCTTTAACAGAGTTTGTGTCGGAAGAATTGGGATGGATACCTTATTTTGTGGCTGTTAATGATATTGAAGATGATAAGCTGCAGGAAGAATATAAAAATAAGTTTGACAGACTTACTTCTTATACAAAACCGGAAATTTTATTTGAAAGTAAATCAGGATTAATTGAAAAGAAGCTCGATTTAATTTTTAAAGAGCAGACGGACTCAAAATACCATGATCGGCCGGAACCGATGTTTATTATAGGAAGTGTTGTGGAAAGGGGCCTGGCAAAGAAATACGGGACAGGGTTTTTGTCGGTAGCTTTTCCAGTAAGTAACAGGGTTGTACTTAATAAAGGATATGCAGGCTTTAGAGGAGCTTTGACATTGACAGAGGATTTATTATCCGAACTTGTAAGTGCCAGGTAGATTAGAAAGGGTGGTTAAGTATGGCAAATTTATTGACAGGGGATTTAAAATATGATTACTTGTCTGTAGACGAACCTCCTGTAAGGGATGAGAGAATAGGCGGTTGTACCGCATATTTCGGTTGCTGCTCAGGACTAAAGGAGGATTTCAGAAAGGGATGTGCCCAGGCTTTAAACAGAAAGTTTTCGCAAAGCGGCGGATGTCAACTAATGCTTGCTATGGGTATAATTAATACCATTTCAAATATTGTTACTATCATTCATTCGCCTTTGGGCTGCTGCTCAAACCTTGCGGGTATGGCAGGAGTAAGAAATATAAGCCGTGCTTCAAGAGGACTTAAGACGGAAAACCAGACTTTTATTCATACCAATCTGGATGAACTTGATGTTGTTAACGGAGGTATAGAAAAGTTAAGACGGGCAATCCTTTATGCAGATAAAGAGTATCAGCCGGAAGTAATAGCAATAATGAACGGCTGTGTTCCCGGGGTTATAGGCGATGATGTCGACGGCCTTGTAAGGGAATTGCAACCTAAAGTATCTGCAAGACTTGTACCGGTTCATTGTGAGGGCTTTAAAAGCCGTTTTGTTTCCTCAGGATATGATGCGGCCAATCACGGCATCTTAAAATACCTTATCCGTGAACCGAAAGATACTGATGAATCTGGTACAGAAACCGAATATGAAAGCAAGGAACGTATCAGTAAGACCGTAAATATTTTTAACGTAGGTTCAAACAGCCATAAAGATGAACTGGAATTATCAAGACTGATTAAAAAGTTGGGCCTGATTCCAAGAATTGTCCCGCTTCATGCTTCAGTTTATGATCTGGACCGTCTGGGAGAGGCTGCGCTTAATGTAAGCATATGCGCAACTCATGATGATTACATGCTTGGGCATTTAAAGGAAAGATACGGAACGGAGTATGTTCTGGATGTGCTGCCTATAGGAATAAATTGTACCAACAGGTGGCTACGTAAGATTGCCGGACATTTTCATTTGGAAAAAGAAGTAGAAGAATTAATAGAAGAGGAAACCAGGGAGTTAATTAAAGCCATAGAACCGTTTGTTAAAGTATTAAAAGGCAAGAGAGCTTTTGTAGGCGGCGGTGAAACCAGAATACTTACGACGGCAGATTTTTACCGCAGCATCGGCATGGAGATTGTGGGAATAAAATCCCACAATTTAGACAGATTTGTCCAGTATCTGCTTGATGAAATTGATAACCCGCATCTTCCGGTTGAAGTTGCCGCAGGCCAACCGGCAGAGGAACTTAATTTGCTAAAGCGCCTGAAACCTGATATTTATATCGGCCATATCGGCGCCAACGGATGGGTAACCAAGCTTGGTATACCAAACATTCCGTTGTTTGGAACCACCATTAACTATATGGGTTATTCAGGAGCTTATGAACTGGCAAGAAGGGCAGCAAGGGCCCTGAAAAATACCAATTTTTCAAAAAATATAAGTCAAAATACCGAACTTCCTTTGTCGGATGAATGGATGCAAACATACCCTAAAAAGAATATAGTAAGAGGAGCATTGTTCTGATTTATGTTTTAATTTTAATAAAAATTTTCCGCTATCATGCAAATATATTCTATTGACCGAAAAATATTTATTTTGTATAGTTCAAGAAAAGTTTAGTTTTAAACTTATAGATGGATTTAATTAATCTTTCGGAGGAAAGCTATGGCAAATGTAAAAACAAGTATTCTGCAATTAATTGGAAAAACCCCGCTATTGGAAGTTGTAAACTATGAAAAATTTTATAATTTGAAAGCCAAAATTATTGTAAAACTGGAATATTTTAATCCGGCGGGAAGCGTTAAAGACAGAATTGCATTTGCCATGGTAGAGGATGCTGAAAAAAGAGGAATTCTAAAGCCGGGAGCCACCCTGATTGAACCGACAAGCGGAAATACAGGCATAGGTATTGCAGCAGTAGCAGCCGCCAGGCAATATCGGGCTATACTGGTAATGCCTGAAACTATGAGTATTGAAAGAAGAAAAATCCTTCGGGCTTATGGGGCGGAGCTTGTTCTAACAGACGGTAAAAAAGGCATGAAAGGGGCTATAGAAAAAGCTTATGAGCTTAACAGGGAAATTGAGGGTTCGTATATTTTAAGCCAGTTTACCAATCCTGCCAATCCGGATATCCACAGGAGAACAACAGGAGTGGAGATATGGGAAGATACGGACGGGAAAGTTGATATTTTTGTCGCGGGTGTGGGAACCGGAGGAACTATAACAGGCGCAGGTGAATACTTAAAATCAAAAAATCCTGATATAAAAGTGGTGGCGGTAGAGCCTGCTTCTTCACCGGTTTTGTCAAAAGGATATGCGGGTAGCCATAAAATACAGGGTATAGGTGCGGGATTCATTCCGGAAATTCTAAATACAAGTATTTACGATGAAATTATTACGGTAAACGATGAAGAAGCATATAAAGCAAGCCGTGTAATCGCCGTAACAGAAGGAATACTTGTCGGTATATCATCCGGTGCAGCCCTTCATGCCGCAACAAAGCTGGCAAATAAAGAAGAAAACGAAGGAAAAACTATAGTAGCCATTCTTCCCGATAAAGGTGAGAGGTATTTGACTACGGAATTATTTTGGGGATAATGAATGTAGGGAAATATAGACCATAACCAAATGACAATTTGGTTTTTACATTGGCAAAAGAACATCTGGTTAATGTTTATGCGTTATTATAGGTTGCAAGAATTAGCCTATGACGCACATAACACTCCAGATGTTCTTTTTTTATGATGGTGTAAATTAAATTTTTATAAATCCCTTCTAACTTAAACTGGATGAAAGCTCAATTGCTATGAATTGATTATGGTTTATGTTATATAATAGCTTTTGCTTACCGTATATTAAGATTGTATAATGGCACAAATTTATAAGTAAATCATATATAAAAAATACAATAAATGATTTATGGAGCTGTGACTATTGAACAGTTTTAATCAAAGCAATCTTTTAGTTGAATACAGGGACAGCGTAACCCAATATGAACCTTTATATAACAGAAAATATACCCTGACCCATTCCGATCAGACCGGGGAATTATTTCTTACTATAGGCAGGGAGTATGCTTATGATAAAGTTGGCTATATGAGGGATGAGGTATTGGCGGAATGGAAAGGGCATGAAGGGTACCCCTATCTATATGTCTATGTATATATAAACGGGCAAACAGACCAATCGATATCTGCTAAGCGTAATGAAATTTTTCGGCGTGAGTTGCCTTTGGTACTTAAGGCAATTTACTATGGAGATAAAAACTTTTTTGATAATTATTTATATTTAAAGAAAGCTCCAATCTGGATCTATTTTGATTCTCAAAATCCACAGTACCTTAGTTTTGAATACTGGGGAAGTTTCGAACAACTTGGGCTATAAACAGCAGAACTTAGTAAGCTGTCGTATTTGTAAAATAAGAAATTGCAAATCGGCAGCTTTTTATATTTAATCATATGTTTTTATTTGATATTTTATTGTGATATTCTTCTAAAGCCCTTACTTTCACAATTTATCAATAGGCAACATATCATATCATGATGATATTTTTTGACAGTCTGTTTTACTGATTGTCATACAGGGGGAATTGCCTTACATGGAGTTAAGCATAAAAGATGTTCTTGGGATTATATATAAAAGATTAATTTTTATCATAGCATGTACCTTTTTTTGTGCCATAATGTCTTATGTCTATAATAAGTTTATTAAGGACCCGGTTTATACTGCTTCAGTTCAATTTTATGTAAATACCAATGATAATTCTTACGGGAATATTAACGAGCTAAATTATGCCCAGAAAGTGGTTTCAACATATGTGAACTTGCTTCGGACAAATACATTTTTCAAACTGGTTTTGGAGGCTACAGGCCTAAATTATTCAGTGCAGCAGTTAAAAGCCATGACGCAGATAAGTTCGGTTAACGATACGGAAATTTTTCAAATTACGTTAAGTTCCAATAGTGCAGATGATGCCTATACTCTTGTTGAAGCTATGCAGAAAATAGCCCCGCAGCTTATCGCAAATATTAAAGAAAATTCAAAAATAAGCGTTGTAGATCCTGTAGTATACCCTGCAGGGCCGTCGGGACCCAATATATATTTAAATACAATACTGGGGGCAGTGGCAGGTTTAGTTCTTGCCATAGCTATATCATTCTTTTGGGAATTAATAGATGTGAAAATAAAAAGCAAGGAAGACCTGTCCAAAAGATACCAGATACCTATTCTGGGTGTTATACCAAATTTTGGAGCCAAAACGTCTAATAGGGAACTTCTAATGCAAAAACTCCCTTTTAAGAATAAACTTAGCAAAATGTTGAAAGTCCAGGGTGAATTTAACCAGACAATTAATCAAGAAGCAAATTTCCTTGTTAATGAAGCTTATAAGGCTTTAAGGACCAATTTACTTTATACAATAAGAAAAAACGGTTGTAAAAAAATATTGGTTAACAGCCCGAATCCAAGAGACGGAAAGAGTACTACATGTACAAATATTGCCATAGCTCTTGCCAAAACCGGGGCCAGAGTTTTATTGATAGACTGTGATTTAAGAAAAGGAAGACTTCATGTACCGTTCAACCTAAACAGCACTCCCGGTGTTACTAATCTGCTGTCAGGTATGAATACTGAAAAAGAGACAATACAATACACATCATATAATAATCTGCAGATTATCCCATGCGGTTCAATTGCACCAAATCCCACAGAGTTATTATCCAGTATACAGATGGAAGAACTTATTAAGAAGTTGGAACAGAATTATGACTATATAATCATTGATACGGCTCCTGTTAATTTGGTTGCCGATGCATTAAGCCTGGCAAAGATGGTGGATGGGGTATTAATGGTAGTCAGGGAAAAAAGCACTACTTATCCTCATGTCGAAACGGCACTCAACAAGTACGAATTGATTGGCGGCAATATACTCGGCTTTGTATTGAACGGATCTGTGCTAACACAGGAAAATAAGTCAAAATCAAGCTACTATTATTATCAAAGAAACAATGATTGATATTCATACTCATATACTGCCGGGTATTGACGACGGGGCCAAGAACATTGATGAAAGCTTAAAACTTATAGAGCTTCTTTATGAGCAGAAAGTAGCCGGTGCCGTATGTACTCCCCATTATTACCCCTATCTTATGGATATAAATGAGTTTGTAAACAGAAGGAAAGAAGCATTAAACCTTATATTCGAATCAAAAATTCAACTGTATAGCGCCAGCGAAACATATCTGCATGAATATTTGTTTCATAACAGCAATTTGGATTTTTTAACCGTGGAAAATACCGATTATCTGCTTTTAGAGCTGCCATATATAAAGAAATGGGATAAAAATATTTTTGAAACCATAGAAAGACTGACGATTCATTTCTGCATTATACCAATTATAGCTCACATCGAAAGATATCCGGCAGCAGGAAAGAGAGACATAAAAAGATTAAAGGAAATTGGCTGCATAATGCAGCTTAATGTATCGTCCTTACTTGACAAAAGAATTAAAAGGCGGGCACTAAGCCTTATCCGTACAGGACTTATAGATGTTCTGGGAAGTGACTGCCATGACATAAAAACCAGACCTCCTAGAATAAAAACGGCCCTGGATGTTATTGGCAGCAAAATAGGTAATCAATACTGTGACAGGTTGATAAGGAATTCTTCCATGATCGTAAAAGGTATCGATATCAGATGAACCGTTATAGGTGGATCGGAATATAATAAAGTGTATTTTGAAAATCGGTTTTATTTGTATTTGATATAAAAAATATGAACTTTAACAGAAATACCGGCTTTGTAATCAAAATAATAACCTATAATTCCTGATCCAAATTTTAAGTCCCTGGTTGTGATAATACAGGATGCTATGAAAACTAGCTAAAGCCGGGATAATGAAAAATCAATTATTTAAAAGAAAGGAACATCTGATATTGAGATATATAGATATAAAATATAAAATCGATAAAATTATTGCTTTATTGGGTCTAATTGTGCTTTCACCATTAATGATAATAATAGGAATTGCAATAAAGCTTGATTCACCGGGACCGATTATATACAGGCAAAAACGTCTCGGGCAAAACGGAAAAATATTTTATATGTATAAATTCAGGTCCATGTATGAAGGGGCAGAAAAAAATGGAGTGTACGACCGAAAAAAGGATCCCAGGGTTACGTCTGTGGGAAAAGTTATCCGAAGAACCAGCCTGGATGAATTGCCACAGTTAATAAATGTTTTAAAAGGAGACATGTCCTTAATAGGACCAAGGCCCCCATTGGTTTATCATCCCTGGCCTTATGAGAAGTACACCGATGAGCAAAAAAAGATGTTTCTGATTAAACCGGGAATTACAGGATGGGCTCAGGTAAACGGTAGAAAAAATCTGGAATGGGACAAAAGAATAAAGATGAATATTGAGTATATTGAAAAGATGTCTTTATTGCTTGATTTGAAAATTTTATTACTGACAGTTATAAAAGTGATTAAGATGGAGGAAAACGTAAACAGAAAAAAAACAGTGAATATAAATAAGCAAATTAAATAAAGGGGATAGTCCATGCCGTTAAAGCTAATGTTTATTACCAATGATAAACATGTAGCAAAGATAGCGGAAAGAAACGGTGTAGATTGGATCTTTGTGGATCTTGAAATAAACGGTAAGGAAAAACGCCAGGGACACCTCGATACGGTGATATCCGGTCATGATATTGAAGATGTAAGAGCAATAAAATCGGTTTTAAGCACATCAAAACTTTTGGTAAGAGCAAATCCCATTTATGAAGGATCAAAAGATGAAATAGATAAGATCATACAATACGGAAGCGATATTATAATGCTTCCGTATTTTAAGTATAAAGAAGAAGTGGAGACTTTTATTGATTATGTTGCCGGCCGGGCCAAAGTATGCTTACTTTTGGAAACTCCGCAGGCAGTTGAAAAAATTGACTCTATTTTAAGAATACCGGGAATCGATTATGTCCATATAGGACTTAACGACTTGCACCTGGGATACGGGATGAAATTTTTGTTTGAGCTTTTAGCAGACGGAACCGTAGAAAGAATATGCAATAAAATTAGGGAGTATAACCTTCCATACGGATTTGGCGGAATTGCCAGGTTAGGCAAAGGAGCTTTGGAAGCGGAATATATTTTGGGAGAACATTACAGGCTAGGTTCATCTATGGTCATTCTTTCCAGAAGTTTCTTAAATACAAGCTTAATTACCGATTTGGCTGATATTGAAAAAGAATTTACCCAAGGGGTCCGCCAAATACGGGAATATGAGGCTTTTTTGAAAGGTCAAGATCAGGAATTTTTTGCATACAATAAAAAAATAGTAAGCGAAAAAGTAGATAAGATAATTAAGGGGCTATAAAGGGGGAAGACATGAAAGATATAGTTTTGATTACAAATTACTGGCATTTTGAAGAAGAAAGAGAAAGCAGCAGATATTTTACATTGGCCCGAATGATAACACAAGCGGGAATGAAGCTTGAAGTTGTCACTTCATCTTTTTATCATGCCACTAAGAGTAAAAGAAAATTATCAAAGGATTATTTAAATTCCTTTCCGTATAAAATAACCCTGATAGACGAACCGGGCTATACAAAGAATATTTCCTTAAAAAGGCTTTTAAGTCAGTGGATTTTCGGACGGAACGTTATAAAATACCTAAAATCTAGAACAAAACCGGATCTAATTTATTGCGTAGTTCCTTCTTTGGAAGCTGCAGATTTAATAACAAAATATGCCAATAAACATAATATAAAAATAGTAATTGATATTCAGGACTTATGGCCGGAAGCGTTCAGAATGAAATTTTCCATACCCTTTGTTAGCGACCTTTTACTTTATCCTTTTAAACTTAAGGCCGACAAAATTTATTCCCGTGCGGATGAAATTGTGGCTGTGTCACAAACATATATTAACCGGGCTATTCGGTATAACCAAAGGTGTAAGAGGGGACACTGTGTTTATTTGGGCCTGGAACTTGAAAAGTTTGACGGCTATGCATATGGGGCAAAGGAAATTATTAAGCCGGAAAATGAACTTTGGATTGCATATGTCGGTAGTTTAGGATACAGCTATGACCTTACCGGAGTGATGGATGCCATATCCTTGATTCAAAATAAAAACCTTTGCCCCCAAAATAAAAAAATAGTATTTCAGGTTATGGGAGACGGGCCCAGGCGTAAGGAATTTGAGGAATATGCAAAAATAAAAGGAGTTAACGCCGTCTTTACGGGCAAATTAGATTATCCCGATATGGTAAAAAGGCTTTGCAGATCTGATATAGCTGTCAATCCAATAGTCAAAAATTCTGCAGCCAGTATCATTAACAAACATGCGGATTATGCGGCAGCAGGGCTTGTGGTTGTAAATACGCAAAAGTCAAAGGAATACAGATATTTACTGGAAAAATACCGTGCCGGCCTAAACTGTAAAACCGGTGACGCCAAAGATTTGGCAAAGAAATTGCTTTACCTTATAAATAATCCGGATATCAGGCGGCAAATGGGCCAAAATCACAGAAAGTTAGCCATTGAGAGATTTGATCGAAATAAAACATATTTAAAAATTATTAAATTACTGGAGGATGAAATAAAAGAAAATTCTAGCGAAAAAAATATGGAAAATAAAGATAAATTTACTTTTCAGATATTGCTGTCAACCATGAATCAAAAAGACCATAGTCTGCTTGATCAAATGAATATCCAGTCTGATGCAATTGTAATTAATCAGTGCGACCGCAATCAGTGGGAAGAGTTTGAATATAAAGGTAAACATATTAAGTGGATTTCAGCCAATGAAAGGGGAGTAGGTTTAAGCAGGAATACCGCTTTGATGAGAGCAACTGCAGATATATGCTTATTTGCAGATGATGATATACGCTACATAGATGGATATGAGAAAAAGATACTGAATGCTTTCAAAGAGTTACCTGATGCGGATGTAATTATTTTTGATACGGAAATTATAAACAAAACAAAAGAAATTTTAAATCCAAGAAAAATAAAGAAAACACAAAGACTTCATGTTTTTAATTCCATGCGTTACGGAACATACAGGATAGCAATAAAACGGGAAAAAATTTTGCAAAAAAATATTTATTTTTCCCTGCTTTTTGGCGGAGGAGCACAATACAGTGCCGGTGAAGACTCTTTATTTATACGGGAATGCCTTAAAAATAAACTGAAATTGTATGCTTATCCTCTTGTTATAGGGTGTGTTGACGATAGCAAATCAAGCTGGTATCAGGGAATTACAGATAAGTATCTTATTGACAAGGGAGCCTTCCTTTCGGCCGCTTTCCCGATACTTTACCCCGTTTTATTCGTTTATTACGCTTTAAGATTAAGGGGAAAAGGCCATAAAAAATTTAAATTTTTTGAAATTATAATTAAATTTATCTATGGCAGAAAGGTTTTTTTGATAAAATAAGCAAATTTTAAATTAAATTTATTAAGAGCTTTTATATGGTTTAACTTCTAGGTTATGAAAATGTAATAGGATTTCTTTAAATTAAGGAAATCAGAATATTCATTAAATCCATAACAGAAAAACATATGATGGTTTAAATAATTATGACAGAGGAATTACTATGGATGGTATCAAGGTTTCGTTTATCATACCTGCTTATAATGTTGCACCATATATCGGTAACTGCATAGAAAGTGTCCTGACACAGAGTATAGAAAAAGAAATTATCATCATCAATGACGGCTCTACAGACAGAACCGCTGATGAAGCTCAAAAGTATGCCGATAAATACAGTTTCATCAAAATAATTAATAAGAGCAATCAGGGATTATCAAGCGCCCGCAATGACGGGGTGTCCATAGCACGGGGGGAATATGTGTGTTTTATTGATGCAGACGATTATTTCCTGGAAGATTTTGCGGGCGATTTTTATAAATTATGTAAATTGCACCGGCTGGATATCATACGGGGATTTTATGCAAGAGCATATCCGGACGGCAGGATAAAAAAGGTAATTCATCCGGTCTCATTTTTAAATTGCCCTCTAAATTCCTATGATTACCTGGCCAAGTCCGTATATGAAAAAGCCATGGAAGTCGTTGCGGTGGCCGGATTTATCCGCAGGGATTTTTTAATAAATCATAAGTTAAAATTTGAAGAAGGCCTTTGTTATGAAGACCGGTTGTTTTATCTGAAGTTACTTTTAAGTTCAAAAAATTGTACTGTCATGCAAACAGATCGGTGTATATACGGTTACAGGATGAGAGAAGGAAGCATAACAAAGACAACGGACAAAAAGAAGCTTATTGATTTGATAAAGATTATGAGAAAGCAGATATTTTTTATCGATAATCTCGAATTAAATAAATATTATATTACGGCAGCAAACAAAGTTGCTTCCGCTTCTTTGAGTCATTTAACCTCTTTATACCTCAGATTATCATCAAACGAACGTAGGGAAATAATAGGGAAAATACCGGGCAGGCTTAAATTAAGAGCCCTCAGATATTCATACAGTTTCAGAGACTTTATAAAATTGTCAGGGTTTATATTTTTTCCACGGCTGTTTGTTTTGATATTTAATTTAAAATGTTTTTTGAAAAAGTACCGGGATTTTATTTAGAAAGTTTATTAGTGTACATGAATTTCCTTATGTTAATAAATTAAAACATATGATTTTGGGGTGAATTTAATTGATAAAATTAAGCGTTATAATACCGGTCTATAATGTTGAAGCCTATCTGACCAAGTGTATAGATAGTGTCTTAAATCAAATATATCTTGGCGGACTGGAAATTATACTGGTAGATGACGGAAGTACGGATAATAGTCCGTATATCTGTGACTGCTATGCGGCCAAGGACCGGCGGATAAAGGTAATACATAAGATAAACGAAGGGACTTCCGTTGCAAGAAATGCCGGTATAGATGCCGCAACCGGTGATTATATAGTTTTTTTGGACGCCGATGATTTTTGGTTAGAAACATCAATTCATGATTTAATGAAAATTGCCGATGAAACCCGGGCGGATGTTATTATAGGAAATGCCATTAAATATTATGATGCCGACGACAAATACGGGCCTTATCCGAATAATCTGAAATATAACCCGGATCATAAAACTACCCGGGATAAACTTTTATATATACTTAATCCGAATAACAGGTTCCAATGGCATATATGGAAATGTATTTTCAGAGCCGATCTAATTAAAAATAACCGGATATATTTTAAAGAAGGTTTATTATTTCAGGATGTGGAATGGCTGCCGAGAGTTTTAAGCAAGGCTAAAAAAATTGAGATAGTAGACAGATTTTTTGTCTGTTATAGGGTTAGACCCAATTCCAATATGACTGACGCTTACAAAACCATAAAAAGGCACAAGGATCTTTTGAAAGTAATTTATCATTTGTCTGATTATTTTAGCAAAATTGATATGGATAAGAAACTGAAACACAGTTTTTATACAAACTTTGCCGAATTATATATGTATGTATTTCTTAGGCAGGCTTTGTTACAGGATAAGGATTCGAAAAGCCTACTTAAAAGATTCTCGTATTATATCTATTTTTATCAGGGCAAATATTCAAAGCAGATAAAGTTTTTATATAAGCTATTGGGTTATGGGGTTTTATGTAAAATTATAAATGTTGCAGATAAGACAGCTTTGTTTATAAGAAGAATAAGGGGATGGAAATATGCCTGATCAAATATCTGAAAATAAGTCTTTGATAAAGAGATATCCCAAAGTATTGGTTGTAAGTTATAATTGCTTTTCATTAGGAGGGGCTACAGGAAGGACCCTGGCTAATTTGTTCTGGGGCTGGGATAAAAAATCAATTGCTCAACTTTATATGAGCAACGAAATTCCCGATAATGATGTTTGTTATAACTACTTTCGGGTTACCGATATTGATGTAATCAATGCCTTTCGAGGGAAAAAAACTGCCGGGCTTGTATATCTTAAGAAATATGACCACAAGAATAAAAAATATGATGAAAAAGAAAATTCCCTCTATGACAAGCTAAAAGAAATGAAAGACAAAAGGAAAATAAAAATGAAGTTCTTCAGGACAATCATCTGGAATCTGGGATTATGGAAATCAAAAGAGTACTACAGATGGTTGGACGAATTTCACCCGGATATTGTATTTGTAATGGCAGGAGAAAATTGCTTTGTAGATAAAATTGGACTTCAAATATCCAAACGGTATCGGATACCGATTGTTGTATATAACTGTGAGGATTATCAGTTTAAGGACTATAGCATACACGGAATTTACGGGATTTTGTTTCAGATTATGCTAAGGCGTTCGTTTTCCAAACTTATGGCAAAAACCAACCATGTTATATTCAATAACCCGCCTTTGATGAAACTGTTCCAAAAAAGGTATCGGATAAATGCAAGTGTAATCTATATTTCTTCTGTTCTAAAAGAATGCTATATTGAATCCCCGAAAGAAAAGTTAAAGATATCTTATTTAGGCAATATAAACAACCGATATGTATCTTTACTGGAAATAGCAAGGACAATCAAAAAGATTGACGAAAATCTCGTCCTTGATGTTTACGGCAGAATACTAAATCCAAACGCAAAATATGAGCTTGAAAATAACAGGGACTTAAGATACCACGGTGTAGTAAGTTATGATGAAGTTATAAATATCTTATCCCACAGTGATATTCTTGTACATTGTGAAAGTTTTGAACCGGATGCAATTATTGATAAAAGACACGGCTTTTCAACAAAGATCGGAGATGCTTTGGCAGGAGGATGTTGCCTCTTTGTATATGGGCCAAAGACCAATGCGGCGGTAAAATATCTTATAAAATATAAGGCTGCTTGTGTGGTAACCGAAAAAGAGCAGTTGGAAAATGAATTAAGAAATTTAATACAAAACGAAAAATTAAGAGCTTATTACAGAAAAAATGCCCTTAAAGCAGCAGAAAAGAACCATGACATCCAAAAAAGTGCCGACAGAGTATATAGGATAATTCAAAATGCAATCAAAGAGGGATATAAAAATGATTAAAACTAATAAAAAGTTCATGCATTATATTTTCCCTGTTTACTGGGTACTTTTGCTGCTATGGCAAACTTTCCGTCCGGTTGAAAACCGCAGCATGGCTGATATAGGAGTAAAAGCCTTACTTCTTGGCAGCCTGCTTACCTTTGTCATTTTAAAGTCATATTATAAAAAATTAAATCTTGCCGGACTCCTTTTATTGGTTTTATATGTCTTGTTTCAGTTTTTAAGCCATTGGAATAATTACGATATATTTAAATTATCTTACCTTATCGATACTGTTTTTTCATTCTCCATAATTTTTACTTTTATGATTTTAAATAACGATTATGTAATAACTAAAGATGAGATGATTCTTTTTTCAAAAATTATAGTAGGTATAGTTTTTGCCTTATGTATTTATGCTGATGTATTTCGGTTTGAAGGAATAATTGCCGCTTTGAAAACGTCAAGCGGATATTTAAATGCAGTAAAATCAATACTTGCAAGCAATCATGAGTTTGGGCTTTATTTATCTTTCGGAATAGTATCCTGTGTATTTCTGATTTTTAATTCGCATAATTCCCTAAAGAATTATTTATTGTATGGCTTTTTAATAATTTTGTTTACTTTTAATCTGATACTTACGTTTTCAAGAACATCTTTAGCTTCTTTGGTTATCGCAGCATTAATAGCCATTCATATAATGAAAAAGCACCGGTTTGCCTTCTTATGTATGGCGCTTTTATTACTTGCAGTTATTCTTTTAAATAATGATTTAAGAGAATATTTCCTAAAAATTGTACTTAGGGTGCAGCATGACGGGAACAGATTTAATTTGATTAAAGGTGGACTTAAGTATTATGCCCAGGGCAGTATAAAAGATATATTAATCGGGGTTGGCCCCACCGGAAGTCAATTGTATGTCCGGGAAATTTCAGGCGGCAGAAATTTTCATAACGGATACATTACAGTGTTAGTAACAGGCGGTTTGGCTATGATGACTTTTTTTATTTACATTGCTGTTTGCAATATTAATAACGGGATAAAAACCCTAAGATATGACAGATGTTCAGGAGCATACATGCTTGCTTCCAATGCCATTATGCTTTTATATATGTGGGGACAGACACCGATTATATTTTCACCGGATTTGGTTTCTTCAATGCTTACTTTTTACTGTATTATAGTACCCAGGTATTTTTACAATTTCTACAGAAATCAAATAACGGAAGAAAAGAGGTTGAAAACTGCAGGAACTAGAGTATCAAAGATAAAATCAAATTTATTGTGGAACAAAAATCAATATTTAATAAAGGATAATTTCAGGTAATCCCTGATTATGGGTTACCAAATTGTATTATTTGTATATTTATATTTAAGAAGATAATTTTTGGGAGAGAAAACAGTGAAGGATTTTGACAATAAGGTCTTGCTGATTACCGGAGGGACCGGCTCTTTCGGTCATGCGGTAATGGAAAGATTTTTAAATACAAATATAGCTGAAATAAGAATCTTTTCCAGAGATGAGAAAAAGCAGTACAAAATGAGACGAACCTATGACGATGACAGGCTTAAGTTTTATATCGGGGATGTCAGGGATTTAGACAGTGTTAAGAACGCAATGCATAATGTAGATTATATATTTCATGCGGCTGCTTTAAAGCAGGTCCCTTCCTGCGAGTTTTTCCCTTTGGAAGCCGTAAAAACCAACATTTTCGGCACTGAAAATGTCCTTACTGCTGCAATTGAGGCGGGAGTAAAAAAAGTAATATGTCTTTCGACTGATAAGGCGGCTTATCCGATTAACGCTATGGGCATTTCCAAAGCAATGATGGAGAAAGTTTTTATAGCAAAATCAAAAACTGTAGATCCTGAGAAAACTAAGATATGCGGAACCCGATATGGAAATGTTATGGCTTCCCGCGGCTCTGTCATACCCTTATTTGTTGAGCAGATAAAAGCGGGTAAGCCTCTTACTGTTACCGATCCAAATATGACCAGGTTTCTTATGAATCTGGATGAAGCGGTGGATTTGGTTGTATTTGCTTTTGAACATGCAGAATCTGGAGACATTATGGTACAAAAATCCCCAGCCTGTACTATAGGGGATCTTGCCATAGCCATTAAGGAAATATTCCAAGCGGACAATGAAATAAAAATTATCGGCACCCGTCATGGGGAAAAGTTGTACGAAACCTTACTTACGAAAGAAGAGATGGCCGTAGCAATTGATATGGGGAATTTTTATAGGATACCTGCAGATAAAAGAGAGTTTAACTATGACAAGTATTTTACCACCGGTGATATTAGGCTTTCTACTATAGACGAATATAACTCCCATAATACCGAGCGGTTAACCGTTGAGCAGATAAAGGAAAAACTCCTGAAGCTTGATTATATACAAAAAGAATTGCAAAAAAGAAACTTCTAGATAAGTATTTAATTTTATTGATAAAATTTGCAGAAAAATGAATTTTTTAGTTTGATCGTATTTAATGAGACCTGGTAATGGGAGGAATTCATGAAAATATTGATCATAGGGGCCACAGGTATGGCAGGCCATATGATTTCAATGTATTTTATAAAAACCGGGCATGAAGTTACCGCTTTATCCCGTAAGAAATTCTCATACTGTAAAAATATTATTGCTGACATTACTGATTTTTCAATCCTTAGAGGAATAATCGAAGCAGGAGATTATGACGCGGTTATAAACGCAGTAGGTATTTTAAATCAGGAAGCCGAAAAAAATAAGCCTTTGGCAGTTCTTTTAAACAGTTATCTGCCCCACTTTTTAAGCGATATTACCGAAAATATAAAAACGAAGGTAATTCATTTAAGTACAGATTGCGTTTTTTCCGGGAAAACCGGGGGATATAATGAAAACTCGTTACCTGACGGTACGGATTTTTATTCCGAATCAAAAGCCCTTGGAGAACTTAACGATGAGAAAAACTTAACATTTCGAACGTCTATTATAGGGCCTGATCCGGATGAAAACGGGATAGGTTTATTTAATTGGTTTATGAAACAGGAAGGCACTGTTAAGGGTTATACAAAAGTGATATGGACCGGTGTAACGACCCTTACTATGGCAAAGGCAGCGGAAAGAGCATTAATCGAAAACATAACCGGCTTATATCACCTGGTAAATAATTGCCCGATAAGCAAATACAATTTGCTGAAAATGTTTAACAAACATGTAAGAAACGGCCAGTTGGATATAATACCGTTCGATACGGAAAATGTTAATAAATCCTTGGTAAATACCCGGACTGATTTTTCATTTAAAGTTCCCGATTATGAAACCATGATTATAGAAATGAAAGAATGGATTTTAAATCATAAGGAGCTTTATCCCCACTATCAAATTATATAATGCCGCATAAGGGGGAGTAAAATATTGAGCAGATTAAAACTAATGACTATTGTAGGAACAAGACCGGAGATAATTAAATTATCGGAGATTATTAAAAAATGTGATAAATATTTTAATCATATTTTGGTCCATACAGGCCAGAATTACGACAGTATGTTAAAAGACGTATTTTTTCAAGATCTGGATTTAAGGAGTCCGGATTTCTGCCTTGATGTTGCAGGTGAAAACTTAGGCGCAACCATTGGAAATATTATCTCTAAATCATATGATATTATGGTCCGCATAAAGCCGGATGCCCTTCTGGTCCTTGGGGATACAAATTCGACACTAAGTGTCATATCTGCAAAAAGATTGAAAATTCCGATATTTCATCTTGAAGCCGGTAACCGTTGCTTTGACGAAAACCTTCCCGAAGAGGTAAACAGAAAAATAGTGGACCATGTAAGCGACGTAAATCTTTGTTATACTGAACATGCAAGAAGATATTTAAATTTTGAAGGAATCCCGAAAGAAAGGACCTTTGTTGTGGGGTCTCCTATGGCGGAAGTATTGGATAAATACCGGGACAAAATAGAAAAAAGCCGGATACTTGAGGAATTAGGCCTTATCAAAAGAAAATATATCCTTCTTTCTGCTCACAGGGAAGAAAATATAGATCTTGAAAACAACTTTATTGAGCTGATGAATGCGGTAAATTCCATTGCCGAAACTTATGATATGCCCGTAATATACAGTACCCATCCGAGAAGCAAAAAGTTTATAGAAAAGAGAAACTTTACCTTTCATCCGGGGGTAAGAAGCCTTAGACCGTTCGGTTTTATAGATTATAATTGTCTGCAGAAAAATGCATATTGTGTGGTTTCAGACAGTGGAACCCTTGCGGAGGAAGCTTCTTATTTTAAATTTCCTGCCGTATCAATAAGAACCAGTACGGAAAGGCCGGAGGCACTGGATAAAGGAAATATGGTGATAGGGGGTATTACAAAAGATCAGGTGCTTTCCGGTATAGAATTGGCCGTAAAAATGCATTTAAACGGTGATATAGGCTCTGATGTACCCGATTATATCGATATAAATGTAAGTACCAAGGTGGTAAAACTTATTCAGAGTTATACGGGGATAGTTAATAAGATGGTATGGAGAAAAAATTGATAAAGCATAGTAGAATTATGTGAAATAATTATATAAAATTAAAGGATTTTAAATAATATAAAGAGAGGTACTTATATTTCCAACTTATACACTACGAGTATGTGAACTCGTAGTGTAATTTTGGAAAATTAAGTACCTCTTTGATTTTACACAGTTTTTAAATTATTACAGATTTGAGAAGAATGGCCTTCTTCTGATCCAGAAGAATATCCTCCGTATAATACCGGAAATGATACCGTAGAATATGTTGATTGCCGTACTTAAAAGGATATATTTTCTTGTGAAACTTAAACATGTGAATTCGTGGAGTAAATCATCAATTGTTAAAACATCTTTCAGATAATACAAACCGGTTATCATTGTCGTAAAGGTAAAAAGGTCAAGGATAAGAGCAACCCGCCAGTCTATTTCCGTAGTTAGCCGAGCAAATATACTAAAGAATAATGCACCGAGCAGACCCGGAACTATAAGAGCCAGGAAAAATTGAAAAAGTTGTAAAGCTATCATTGCGCACCTCCCCATATTTTATTTACCATATATTAAAATATGCCGGGTACAAGATTAATGTTACATAATAACCGATATAGGCAAAATTTGTTGAAATATATTAAAATGTGTTATTCTTAATAACTTAAAAGTTTACGGTAAAATCCTGGGGAATTATAAAAGATGTGAAAAAATTTTATTGAAATTTTAGGAATTTATATAAGATCTTAATATTATAATTAATTTACATGTGATAAACTTAAAAACAGCTAAAGATCCTTATTATATGGAGGTAGACAGCGTGAGTTCTTATGTAAAATTTGAAAATGTAAGTAAGGTATATCAATCGGGATATGTGAAACTGAATGCACTGCATGATGTATCTTTTGAGATAGAAGAAGGAGAAATATGTGTCATAGTCGGACAATCCGGTGCCGGAAAAACAACTCTTCTTAATATTCTCGGAGGGATGGATACCTTAACATCCGGTAAAGTCTTACTGGGTGATAAGGAAGTATCATCTTTAAGTAAGCACGAACTGACAAGATACCGTCGGGAAGATATCGGTTTTGTATTTCAGTTTTATAACCTAATACCAAATCTTACAGCCCTTGAAAATATTGAAATTGTAACTCAGATGATTAAAAATCCCCTGCCCGCCGAGCAGGTTTTAGAAAGTGTAGGATTAAAAGAGAGAATGCACCATTTTCCGGCTCAGCTTTCTGGAGGAGAACAGCAGCGGGTAGCAATTGCCAGAGCTTTGGCAAAAAGACCGAAACTTTTGCTTTGCGATGAACCTACAGGGGCATTGGATTATCAGACCGGAAGGCAAATACTCAAGCTTTTGCAGGATCAAAGCAGGCAGAACAATATACCGGTTGTTATAGTTACCCACAATACGGCCCTTACGGCTATGGCAGACAGAGTAATACATTTAAAAAGCGGTACGGTGATCTCCGTTCAGAAAAACGAAAATGCATTGCCGATAGAGGAGATTGAATGGTAATGAGACGAATAAAAGCATGGCATAAAAATAATTTCAGGGAAATAAAGCATACATTGGAACGTTACTTGGCTATTATGGCAATTATTGCCCTTGGTGTAGGTTTCTTTTCAGGCCTTAAAATTACCAAAAGGGCTATGGTAAAGACTCTCGATATTTATGCTGCCAATTATAAAATGTATGATTTTAAGCTGCTATCAACTTTGGGCTTTACAAAAGATGATGAAGAGTACTTTGCGAAAATGGAAGGGCTAAAGGCAGAAGGAGCCGTATCGTTAGATTTTATAGCGGAAACGGATATAGGCAAGGAAGTCGTACTAAAAGCCCATTCTATAACCGAGGATATTAACCTATTAAATCTTAAAGCAGGAAGAATGCCGCAATTTGCCGATGAATGTATACTGGACGGCAGATATTTTTCGGAAGATGTTATAGGGACAAAAATTCGTGTGTCTATGGCAAATGATACTGATATTGTTGAATCTTTTGCAAATAAAGAATACACGGTTGTAGGGCTTGCCGACTCCGTAAATTACCTTAACTATGACCGGGGTATTACCGATTTGGCAGGAGGAACGGTTTACGGATTTGTATATATGCCAAAGGATAGTTTTGCAACCGATTACTTTACGGAGATCATGGTCCGTTATAATGTATCCCATGAAGTATACAGCAAGGAATATGAGGAGTTTATTTCCGAAAAAGAAGAGCATCTAAAAGATGCCTTGGAAATCAGAGGTCAGCTTCGTCATGATGATATAGTGGCAGAGGCAAAGAAAGAAGTAATGGAAGCCGAAAAAGAATATAAGGACGCTTATGATGAATATCTTGCTAAAAAATCCGAAGCAGAGGATGAACTTGACAAGGCATTAAAAAAGCTTCTGGAAGTTGAAAAGGAATTAAAAAATCAGGAAGAAAAATTAACCGATGCGGAAAAAGAGTTAAAAGAGGGAGAAAAAGAGTATGAAAAATCCCTGATGGATTATAAGAAAGCCCGGGAAAAATATGAAAGCGAAAAGAAAGAAACATTATCTAAATTAAATTCAGCTCTGGAAGAACTGGATAAGAACAGGGCTGACGTTGTTTCGGCAATAAGGCAGATAGAAGAAAGCGGAATAATAGATCAGTATAATCAGCTAAAAGAGAATGAAGCGTTTCTGGAAGCTGCCCTGTTACAGCTTCCTAGTCAGGACAGCGAGGAATTTGCTAGTCTGGAGACTCAGTTATATCAGGTAAAGAAAGCTTTGGCCGGAATCGAAGCATCCGGAGTCATTGCGCAATATAAGGAGCTTAAAGCCAATCTTTTAAAGATTGAAGATGGGCAAAAAGAACTTGACAAGGCAATAGAAGAAGCTGACCGCAAGTTAAAAGCAGCCGAATTACAGCTTAATGAGGCAAAAGTAACCCTGGATGAAGCCAAAGAGCAGATAGATAAAAATAAAGCCGATATAGAAAAAGGATGGGAAGCTCTTAAAGAAGGTAAAACCGAATACGAAAAAGGTTATAATGAATACATTAAAAATAAAGAAGAAGCGGATAAGTCCTTAAATGAAGCAAAAGAAGAACTGGATAAGGCAAGAAAGGAAATAGACGATGCCTGGAAAGAGATAGAAGATATCCCGAGAGCCAAGGTATACGTACTAAACCGAAATCAAAACATGGGATATTCCAGTTTTGAAAACGATTCTTCCATAGTTGAGGGTATTGCAAAGGTACTGCCTGTTTTCTTCTTTTTGGTGGCAGCACTGGTATGTACAAGTACCATGACAAGAATGGTTGACGAACAGAGAACTCAAATTGGAACCTTAAAAGCTTTGGGTTATAGTGACGGTTCGATAGCAGGAAAATATATCTCTTATTCGGGAAGTGCTGCGGTAATAGGATGTATTATAGGATATTATCTTGGATCTAAGTATTTTCCTATGGCAATATGGGAAGCTTACGGTATTTTATACGGTTTTGCTGATATAGAATATGTATTTGACTTGAAACTGGCTCTTATATCACTTCTTGTCTCTTTGCTTTGCTCGGTAGGTGTTACCTATACTTCCTGCAAGGCGGAGTTACTGCAGATGCCCGCACAGTTAATAAGGCCAAAAGCCCCCAAAGCAGGAAAACGGGTAATCCTTGAACATATCCCGTTTATATGGAAGAAGATCGGTTTTCTTCACAAGGTATCAATCAGAAACATACTTCGCTATAAGCGACGGTTCTTTATGACCGTTTTAGGTATTGCCGGATGTACCTCACTGGTTGTTGCGGCAATGGGAATAAGTGATTCCATAAAAAATATTGTCAATGACCAGTTTGATTATATCATGACTTATGATTACAGCATTTCCTTTTCAAAAAGCTTAAGCAAAGAAGAACAGGAAGCTTTTAAGTCGGAATATGAAGATTTATTGTCCGTATGCATTTTCGTTTCCTCAGAAGAACTGGAAGCGGCAGATGAAAGTAAAACCAAAAGAGTAACAGTGGTTGCTACCGATGATCCGGATATCACAAAAGTGGTAGGCTTACAGTATAAGGGTGAAGTAAAATCATATCCGGCTTTCGGTAAAGCTGCCGTAAACGATAAACTGGCAAAAGAATTGGGCTTAAAGCCCGGAAATAAAATCAGGGTTAAAGTAAAGGAAACCGAATATGTAGATGTAGAAATAGAATTTATATTTGAGAATTACCTGTATAATTATCTGTTTATGACAGGGGAAACATACGAAGCTTTGTTTAATAAGGAAGCGGTTTATGATACCGTTTATGCGGTTACGGATAAAGAGGATATATATTCGGTATCGGCATCTTTATCTAAAGCCGAGAATGTCATAAACGTATCGGTACTTAATGATATGAGAACTATGGTAAACAACATGATGAAAAGCATGGACTATATCATTTGGCTTGTTATAATTTGTGCCTGTGCCCTGGGATTTGTAGTTATCTATAACCTGAATAATATTAATATTACCGAGAGAAACAGGGAGATAGCAACTATAAAGGTTTTGGGTTTTTACTCCAGGGAAACAAAAGCCTATGTTTACAGGGAAACAATTATACTTACCTTTATAGGAACAATGCTGGGGTTAGGGCTTGGCAAGCTTCTTCACGGATTTATTATGCAGCAGATAAAGGTGGAAGCCGTATCTTTTAAAGTGCAGATCTTTGCATCCAGTTACCTTATTTCGGTCCTGGTAACATTTATGATTACACTGCTGGTAAATTTGATACTGATGAAAAAAATCGAAAGAATTAATATGGCTGAATCACTTAAATCTGTAGAATAACTTTTTTAAAAACCTTAAGAAGCCGGTTTTACCGACCTCCAAAAGTCCAAGCAAAAGTCCTACAATTAGAAATCGGCTGCAAGGATAATTTAAGTCATCAAACTTTACATTTTATTCTTATTGGTTTTAGCATAAAATTAAGAAAAGAATTTGGATAAACAAGAAAAATTTTTGATATGATTTACGTTATATAGACTAATAGTGGAAATATATCTATAATTATTAATACGTAAAACTGATATAAAATGGATGATTTTAACAAACTATTTAACAGAGGGATGTATATGGGTGCAGATTTTGACTTTGATAAAATAATAAACAGAAGAAATACAAACAGCATCAAATGGGATTATGTAGGTGCCAAGTATAAAAGGGACGATCTTATTCATCTCGGTGTGGCCGATATGGATTTTAGGTCTCCAGAACCTGTGATAGAAGCCATGCAGAAGATATTGGACTATGGGATATTTGGATATACAGGTATAAATGAAAGCTTTTTTACAAGCATTCAGCGCTGGATAAAGAAAAAAACCGGGATAAGTGTTCCAAAAGAATGGATTGTCTTTTGCCCTAAGGTTAATATGGCATCCAGTATCTGTGTAGATATATTAACAAAACCGGATGCAAAAGTTATAATAAACAGTCCGATATATAATCCTTTAAGAGAGGCGGTAACTAAAAACAACAGGAGATTGGTTGAAAGTCCGTTAGTTATTAACAACGGAAAATTCACTATGGATTTTGATTATATAGAATCAGTAACAGACAGTGAAACTGAAATGTTTATTTTAAGCAATCCCGATAATCCCAGCACCAGAGTATGGTCAAAGGAAGAACTGGATAGACTGGCTGATATTTGTATAAAAAACAATTTGATATTATTCTCAGATGAAATTCATTCCGATATTTTGGCGGATAGGGTGCAATTTTACAGTTCATTGAATTTGAAGCAGGATATCTATGACAGACTGATTTATGCTAGTTCTTTAACAAAAACTTTTAATATACCCGGAATAATTATTTCATATATGATTATTCCCAATATACAACTTCGCAATATAGTTAAAAAAGAGTTAGACAGGCTGTCCCAAAACAGCCCTAATATCTTTTCCTTAGCAGCTATAGAAGCAGCGTACAATAATTGTGACGAATGGGTGAAAGAAGTTAATGCCTATATAAATGAAAATGATAAGTTTTTTAGAACTTTTATAAAGGAACATATGGAAGAGTTAAAGGTAATGCCAAGAGAAGGAACATATTTGCTGTGGGTAGATTATTCAGCACTTAATATAAGTGAAGATAAAATGTGTGAATGGTTTATCAATGATGCGAAAGTGGAAGTCCAAATGGGATCTAACTTTGGCAAGGAAGGCAGAGGATATTTTCGTGTTAATATTGCAGCATCAAGAAAATTGCTTTTGCAGGCTTTGAATAATATGAAGGATGCTTATCACAAGTTAAAGCAATGAAATTGAAACAATGGATATAAACAGAGTATTAAAATAATGTACTTAATACTATAGGCTTTTTGCTCATATGCAGTGAACTAATTATGCTTCTTTAAGGCATACAAGCAAAATATGCTTGTAGCTTGGAAAGGAGCTTTTATATTTAAAAAAATTACCAGAAAGTATAATGGGCTTATAGTTTTTTACAGCTATATAAGTAAAAAATTAATTATATAAAAAAATAATAAAAAAATATTTTCAAAAGCCCAGTAATATTGTAATTTATTATTATAAAAGATATTTTATGATGTGTTTTGCAATACCCTGATGCATCGTTTGGCAGCTATAATGCCTTATATTTAACGTCCGGGAGGAATAAATGAAAGAACATAAAATATACGGGTTAATTGAGAATTCACCTTTATTACCAAAACTTCCTGATAATATCAGCCAGATTTTATTTTACTCAAAAATCCAATGGAAACAGATATTGACTTGCTTATTGAAAAAGTATCGCAATTAAATGATCTAAATAATTTAATGCTAAAAAATATTAATTCAGGGTATTTTCGCTTAAGCAGGGAAATAAAATCTATAAAAGAAGCAGTTGTTTACCTTGGTATGAAAACCGTTCAGAATCTATTAATTATTCATATAATACAACAGCTTTTTTCCGGCGGAGAAGAAAAAAGGAACAGAATGTTTGACATGAAAATGTACTGGAAGCATGTATTGGGAACGGCTGTAGCAAGCTGTTTGGTATCTGAAAAATTAAAAAAAGGAGACAAGTATAAACTTTTTTCATATGGCCTACTTCATGATATAGGGATAACAATTTTAGATATTTGTCTTCCGGATTATATGGACAAAGTAATTGAGAAAATATTTAAAGGACTTCATCAGGTAGCAGCAGAACGGATAGTTTTGGGCGGAATAACCCATGCCGATGTAGGGGCTTGGATTTGCAGAAAGTGGAATATACGGGAAGACATAATAAATATTATAGAATTTCATCATACTCCTCTATATGCTCAAAGCGATAATGAGTACATAAAAATGTTATATGTAGGAGATGTGATAAGTAATAATTACTATCAAAGACTTTTAGGGCTTAACCCTAATTATGAAATGGATAAGCAAATAGCAATATCTTTAGGACTGACTGATGAAGATATCCGTGAAATGGTGGAAGAATTTCCGGCTGCACTGGAGCAGGCATGGAATTATAATTGGATATTGTAATAAACTTTAGTGATAAGAATAACATATGATAATTGTCTTAAATTTAACCTTGTCCTGAGTTGGGATAAGGTTAAACTTATGTTAGAATATTTTAACTATGATTAAATAGGGTAATTTAAATATTGATACCGGATTATTTAAATTCTTATAATTTAAGATTTACAATTCGGTATTTAAGCATATAATGCTTTAGAAAATGAAAATTATTATCAAAAAATCGGTTGATTTTATTGACAAACTTTAAACAATGTGCTACCACTATATATGGATGTTAGGGGTGTCTAACATCCTAATTGGTTTCAGATATATAAGCGATCATCTTTATATATCAAATCGGCGTAAATATATAATGCATAGTATTATACAGGGAGAGAGTTATGAAAATGAAAAATCCTGTTCAAGGCGTTAAGAGTTTGTATTATGCCAAGGACAATCAGAAATATATAATCGCAGATACGCCTGACATAGGCGTATTAAAGAGCTTAGGCATAGTTAAGAATGCAATCGTGTTTAAAAAAATGACCCATAAATTAGGTGGGCCTGTACTCCTTATGGTTGAATCCAGTCAAATAGCTATAGGTAAAGACATAGCCGAAAAGATACTGGTAAGGGGGTAAGGGTATGGCTGCATGTCATGAGATAAACGAGGATCCTAAATTATATCAAAAATCGAATAAAATTTTACTGATGGGTAATCCGAATGTCGGAAAAAGCGTATTCTTTTCCAATTTGACCGGTATCCGTGTGGTAAGTTCCAATTATGCCGGAACTACAGTAAGTTATACGGAAGGAACTATGAAATTAGGCAATGAAACTTATACTTTAATAGATGTACCCGGTACATATTCACTTGAAGCGACTTCAAAAGCAGAAGAGGTTGCTGTACGTTTTATAAACAGTAATCCTGCTGCTATTATATGCGTTCTTGATGCCACAAATCTGGAAAGAAACATAAAGCTCGGGCTGGACATTCAAAGGTACAACATACCTGTTGTATATGCACTTAATATGGTAGATGTGGCAAAAAGACGCGGTTATGATATAAATTTACGTTTACTGGCAAGAGAACTTGGGGCACCGGTAATACCTACGATAGCCGTTAAAAACGAAGGAATAGATAAACTGACTGAAGAACTTCAAAAAATTTTAAACAGTTCTAAGACAACTTGCGGTAATTGCGCTTCCTGTCCGGGGTGTGCAAAACTGGGTATGAATACCTGGGACAGGGCCAGAGAAATTGCTGCCAGGGTTAGAATAAAAACCGAAGGAAAACCGTCTTTTTTAGACCGGCTAGGAAACAGTATGCTAAAGCCTTGGCCCGGAATTCCTATAGCACTTCTTACTATTATTGTGTCCCTTGGAGTTATTATAGGAGCCGGCAAGTTTCTGCAGGAGTATATTTTGGGACCTTTGGTCGGTGATGTACTTGTTCCGTTCTTTAAAATGATTATTTCCTATATAGTGTCTGAGGGTATTTTGCATAATGTTCTGATTGGGGAGTACGGTATATTTACCATCGGATTAGAATGGATTATAGAATCTATTCTGCCATTTGTTTTCTTGTTTTATGTTGTGTTTTCCTTTCTGGAAGACTCAGGAATATTGCCCCGCCTGAGTGTTTTGTTCGACAGTATCATGAGAAAAATGGGAGTCCAGGGCGGCAGTATGATAACAATTTTACTCGGTTACGGTTGTGCCGTACCCGCCATAATCGGTTCAAGAACCGCAACTACCAAGAAAGAGCGGCTGATGATATCTGCCATTGTTTGCTTTGCAGTACCCTGTATTTCTCAAACCGGTGCTTTAATCAGTTTATTTGCAGGATTTTCACCGATATTGCTTGTTTTGATGTTTTTGTTGTCATTTGCTGTAATGATGATAGTGTCATCGGTTTTATCCCGTATAATAAAAGGAAAAGTAGACCCTATGATTATAGAAATCCCCAATTTGCTTATGCCTAACGGAAAAGCATATGCCAAAAAACTAATGCTTCGTATGAAAAATTTCTTTCTTGATGCAGAAGTACCCATGTTAATATCCATAGTAATAGCTGCTTTATTAAAAGAAACGGGTTTGTTAGAGAAAATAGCAGTTTATCTTGAACCTATTGTCAGCGGATGGCTGGGATTGCCAAGAAGTGCCGTTATAGCATTGATATTAGGAATAATCCGCCGCGAGATGGCGGTAGCACCTTTATTGGAAATAGAGGGATTAACAGCCCTTCAGGCTTTTGTAGGTGGAACAGTGGCATTGCTGTATCTACCATGTTTATCGGTTTTCGGTATTTTGTCAAAAGAGTTTAATACCAAAACTGCTTTGGCCATATCTTTAGCCACAACCTTAAATGCCTTGCTGGTTGGAGGACTTATTAATCAGCTAGCTCATTTATTCATGTAGGTTATACAATGAAAAAATCAATCCGTATATCATGAAAAAGCCATAGATTAATTGAGTTTGCTTATGTTACAGAAATTCTTAAGTATCTGATTTGTAAGTTTTAAGGAATTCCTGCATGGCAAGAATAGAATCGTTGCTGATTACATGCTCAATTAAACATGCATCTACATCGGCAATATCGGCATTTATTTTAAGCACATCTATAAAAAACTTTTTAATTATATTGTGTTTTTCGGAAGTTACTTTTGCCAGTTTAAGCCCTTCAGGGGTTAAATATACTTCTTTGTATTTTTCGTTTATAACCAACCCTTTATTGGCAAGCGTTAATACGGCATTATTAACGCTTGCCTTTGTTACGCCTAATCTCTGTGAAATATCGGAAACTCTGGCGCCACATTTTCCTTCGGAAAGTTCATATATAGCTTCCAGATAATTTTCCATGGCATATGAAAGTTTCTCCATTATATCCTCCCGTATATTGAGGTGTAAAAGATTCAATTTAGTATAAAAAGACACAATAATAGTTAATGACTTAAGGGCCAAATTATGTATATAATTATACCATAATCTTTATTTGTATACAAATATAGTAAATAGTTAAAGGATTTTGACATAAAGCAGTTTAGATTACGGTGTTAATCACCGGGCGGGAAATATACGTTTACCAGTTCTTTTGAATGTACGTCGCAGGAATTTGACTTAATTTCATATCAGGATAAAGTTTATCTGTTAATGGAAGAATTTGATTATAATACAAAATATTACAGCGGATATTCCCTGTATCTTTACGAAAACGGAAAACCGGCTGACGGAAAAGCATTTTCTTTTACAATTGATGATTATAATATGGATATTGCATATGAAGATTCATCATTTAAAGACATAGAAACGGTAAGTTTATGGCTTTTATATAACAAAAGCAAATTAAAATTATAAGTACAAGTCTTGACTTGTCATATTGATTTAATTGTTTATAAGCAAATAACCGGTTAATAAAAAATTAACACCTGCTGTAGTATTGTGTTTAAACACAATTTATAGCAGGTGTTTTTGAGGGTGCATTATGGTTTTACCTTATGAGCTAAAGCTATCAATCAGTTCTTTTTACTGTTTTTTTATCGTTAAATCCGTGAGGGTCCCCGTCTCCGTATCCTTCTCTGCTGGCCATATCTTTTGAGGAAGTGTTCATGTCTTTGTCCTTAGCCCGTTCTTTATGATTTAGCCCTAATTCTTTCCGGTATCTTTGATCTGACTGTTTACTCATGGTCATCCTTTCATAAAATAGATTTAAATTACATTATTATAGTTTCATTTAACCGATAAAATTATTCATACAATTAGTATTTATTTTCCGATTCTTTTAAGGAGATAAGGTATGGCTTCTTCAAAGTTTACGCCGTACCAGCGGCCCTTTTTGTCTGCAAGCGTAAGTTCAATGCATTTGGCAGTATAGTCGGCGGCTACAGGTATAGCTTCCTTCCATGTAAGATTGTTGCCCATGGCTCCTACGAAGGTGCTGGCAAAGATGTCGCCTGTTCCGTGGTATACGGCATCTATTCTCTTATGAGGATAGTAGTAGTATTCGCCTTTTTCCCTGTCATAACCCATTACGCCGGTAGTGCCTTCATTGAAGCTAACACCGGTAAGGACGGATATCTTAGCGCCCAAATTTGACAGTTTAATTAGCATTTCTTTAATGTATTCTTCGTCATACTTCTCTTTATATTCCATTCCGGTCATGAAAGAAGCTTCCGTAATATTGGGAAGAATAATATCTGCTTTGGCGCAAAGGGTAGCCATCTTTGAAGCAAAAGCTTCATCAAATGCAGGGTATAATTTTCCGTTGTCTGCCATTACAGGATCGACAATTATTAAGTTGTCTTCGGTTTTAAACTCGTCAAATAAATTTGCTATTATTTCAATCTGATCTATAGACCCCAAATATCCTGTGTAAATGCTGTCAAAACCTATATTTTCGCTTTTCCAATGCTTTGTTATAGGGACTATTTCATCAGTCAGATCATGGAAAGTAAAATTTTTGAACATGGTATGGGTAGATAGTACGGCTGTGGGTATAATGGCTGTTTCAACACCCATGGCTGAAATAATAGGCAAAGCCACGGTAAGCGAACATTTTCCAACACAAGAAATATCCTGAATAGTTAAAATACGTTTCATAATTCTTCCCCTTTACAATTTATTTGCTTGTCATTATACTGATAAATGACCATAATAAAATATTCAAAATGAAGAAAATTAATATGTCCAGATGGAGGTAAAATGTTAACATATTCCTTTGAAAACCGGGGCAATGACAGCTTGTATGAATTCTTATATAAGCAAATAAAACATGATATAAATTCGGGAAAACTTATTCCCAATGAGAAGCTTCCGTCAAAACGGGCTTTGGCAAAACACCTGAATATCAGTACAATAACGGTTGAGAACGCATACAGTCAGCTGTTGGCGGAAGGATATATATATTCCGTTCCAAAAAGCGGTTACTATGTAAGCAACATAGTATCGGAAAAATATAAGCCTGATTATGATTGTCACGGTAAAACAGCAGATTTGCCGTCATTTAAGTTAATACAGAGGGATTTAACCACAAATTTGGCAGAAGATTATGAGATAGATTTTGTAAATAACTATACAGCTCCCGAAAATTTCCCCTTTACTATCTGGACCAGGTTAATGCGGGAAACTTTATCGGAAAATAAAGACAAGCTGATGCTTAAGTCCCCTTCCACGGGAGTATATGAGCTTCGCTGTGCCATTGCTGACTATCTGTATCAATTTCGTGGAATTGATGCAGAGCCGGATCAAATAATTGTCGGTGCCGGTACAGAATATCTATACGGCCTTCTAATCCAGCTGCTTGGTCATGACAAAATATATGCGGTGGAAGATCCGGGCTACAGAAAAATATCAAGAATATACGCAGCAAACAGGGTAAAATGCGTCTATATTCCGCTTGATGAGCAGGGTATAAATATCGAAGCGCTTGATAATTCGGATGCCGATGTGGTACATATATCTCCATCCCATCATTTCCCTACCGGGATTGTAACTCCGATAAGCAGAAGATATGAACTTTTGAAATGGGCATCAAAATCAAAAGACAGGTATATTATTGAAGATGATTATGACAGTGAATTCAGGCTGCTCGGAAAACCTATACCGGCACTTCAAAGCATAGACAATTCCGAGAAAGTTATATATATGAATACATTTTCAAAAAGCTTAGCATCTACAATCCGTATAAGTTATATGGTATTGCCGAAAACTTTGATGGAACGGTATAACAGGGAACTTAGTTTTTATGCCTGTACAGTGTCAAATTTTGAGCAGTATACTTTAGCTAAATTTATTGAACGGGGATATTTTGAAAAACATATAAACAGGATGCGAAACCACTACAGGAAAATAAGAGACGATATTCTTATTCACATTAAAAAACATTTGAAAGAAAAAAATGGGCGGATTATGGAAGAAAATGCAGGGCTTCATTTTCTATTGCAGGTGGATACAAAGTTTACGGATGAAGAATTGATTGCAAAGGCAGTAAAAAAAGGGATAAACATATCCTGCTTAAGCCAGTATTATCACAGCCGGGTCAATGCCGTACAAAACATTCTGGTAATAAATTATTCCGGTTTGAAATCAGAAAATATTAAAGAAAGCGTTTGTAAATTATTTGATATTTTTTGATTTTATTATGTGCTAAATTTGGGATTTCTTCATATTTATAATATAAAAAATTTTTTTTATAGAATTAAACCAATTTCTCTGTTATAATTTCATTAATAAGGTATTAATACGGTTTTATAATAGCAATATGTTGCATTACTATTATAAAATGCTATTACTCGCTTACGATTACTGCGAATCTTGCGGGAGTTTCGCTAAGCGAAACTCTTCATTCATTTTTATGTTCCATAATAATTGAATACTACATAAAATGCGTAATATATAAATCATAAAGGCAGGGGGAATTATAAATGTGCGGAATAGTTGGATTTATAGGTGATAGGCAAGCTGCCCCTATTATACTTGAAGGGCTTACAAGACTTGAGTATCGCGGATATGACTCAGCAGGTATTGCCGTTCGTGACGGTGATTCACCTATGGAAATTGTTAAAGCCAAAGGAAGATTGAAAGTACTTTTTGAGAAGACTAACGGCGGAAATTCACTTTCGGGTAATTGCGGAATTGGACATACCAGATGGGCAACCCACGGTGAACCTTCCGAAGTAAATGCCCATCCTCATTACAGTGATGATTATTCGGTTGTTGCGGTACATAACGGTATTATAGAAAACTATCAGGAACTTAAAGAAAAACTTATTAAAAAAGGATATAAATTTTATTCCGGAACCGATACGGAAGTAGCCGTAAAATTAATTCATTATTACTATAATAAATATTTCGGAAATCCCATAGACGCTATAAACCGTTCCATGGTGCGTATAAGAGGTTCTTATGCACTGGCGGTTATGTTCAAGGATTATCCGGATGAAATATATGTAGCAAGAAAAGACAGCCCCATGATCATAGGAATTGAAAACGGTGAGGCTTATTTTGCTTCTGACGTTCCGGCAATTCTAAAATATACAAGAAATGTTTATTATATAGGTAACCTGGAGAGTGCAAGGCTTCAGAAAGGCAGTGTAACTTTCTACAATATTGACGGTGAAGAAATCCAGAAAGAAATTACTGAAATAAAATGGGATGCTGAAGCTGCCGAAAAAGCCGGATTTGAACATTTTATGATGAAAGAAATCCACGAGCAGCCAAAAGCTGTTTCGGATACTATAAATTCTTTGGTTTCTGACGGAAGAATAAATTTAGATAACGTCGGTTTATCAGACGAAGTGATTAAAAATATAAGCCAGATATATATTGTGGCATGTGGTTCTGCTTATCATGTGGGAGTTACGGCCCAATATGTTATCGAAGATTTAACCAGAATTCCGGTCCGGGTAGAAATTGCTTCAGAATTCAGATACAGGAAGCCTTTACTGGATAAGAACGGCCTTGTAATAATCATAAGCCAGTCGGGAGAAACTGCTGACAGCCTGGCTGCTTTAAGGGAAGCAAAAAATCTCGGAGTAAGGACTCTTGGTATTGTAAATGTGGTAGGTTCGTCTATCGCCAGGGAAGCCGATGATGTCCTTTATACCTTAGCCGGTCCGGAGATTGCTGTTGCAACTACAAAAGCATACAGTGCCCAGCTTATTGCCTGCTATGCTTTGGCAATTCATTTTGCAAAAGTAAGAGAGCAGATAGACGATAATGAATATAAGAATCTGATAGATGAGCTTTTGACTCTGCCTGATAAGATAAGCAAAGTATTGGATGACAAAGAAAGAATACAATGGTTTGCATCCAAATTTGCCAATGCCAAGGACGTATTCTTTATCGGGCGAGGAATAGATTATTCTATTTCCCTAGAAGGCAGTCTAAAGATGAAAGAAATAAGTTATATTCACTCTGAAGCATATGCGGCCGGAGAACTTAAGCATGGTACCATAAGCCTTATAGAAGACGGCACTTTAGTTATCGGGGTTTTGACACAGCAGGATCTGTATGAAAAAACCTTAAGCAATATGGTCGAAGTAAAAAGCCGCGGGGCTTATCTGATGGGTATTACTAACTACGGCAACTATAATATAGAAGATACGGTTGATTTTACCGTTTATATACCTAAAACGGATAAGCATTTTACAGCCAGTCTTGCAGTAGTACCCTTGCAGCTTATGGGATACTATATCAGCGTAGCAAGAGGGCTTGATGTAGATAAACCGAGAAACCTGGCAAAATCGGTAACGGTGGAATAGGTAAACTGGAAAAATTCTTCGTAGTTGTATTATTCAAATAAAGTTGACTCCATGATAATAAAGTTCGCTCCATAAAAATAAAGTTTGTTCCAAAATCCCGTAGCAGATGCAGGAGAAATCTTCATTTGTTGCGGGGTTTGCATTTTAACAGGTGAAAGGGTTAAGGTGTAAGGAATAAGGCTATTATGGTTAAGAAGTATTAGATAAGGTTAGAAGTATTGATTTTAAAGGGATTGAAGACTATATTGAAGATAATATTGATAAAGCAATGGAAAAGTGAAATGAACTCTTATCCCTTAACCCTTGAAACTTTACCCTGTTCATCTTGCACCTTACCCCTATTTGGAACCGACTTTATTTTAAAAATTACTACAAGAATTAAGGAATAAATGTTATTAAATGGAATGAAAATATGGAATTTTTGAACCGACTTTATTATCTGGAAGAGATTAGGAGAATAGGGTTAAGGCGAGAAGGGATAAGGGTTTGAGGGAAAGTCGTTTGGAGCGGAGTTTATTTTAAATATACATAGTTAGGGGTAAGGATTTTTAGGATAAGGAATAAGGGGCTGTATATAAAATAATAAAGTATGCTCTGTGATAATAAAGTTAGTTCTATAATAATAAAGTCGATTCTGTAATAATAAAGTTGGCTCTATAAGAATAAAGTTAGTTCTTTAAAGAGAATGATGCTGTTAGTGCTTTCATAAACGGTAAGATTTTATTAAAATAAAAATTAATTAAATTGAAATTTATTGTTATTATATTTATGTGCATGGATACTAAAAATAGAGCCGATTTTGATAGTAAAGTATTTTGATAATATGAGGGGTTAATTAACATGGTTTTGTGGGGAATTTTTGTTAGTGCTTTTTTAATAGGCTTTTCAGGAGCAATGATGCCTGGGCCTATGCTGGGGGTCACGATTGACGGCAGTCTTAAAAAAGGGTGGACAGCAGGACCTTTGACAGTATTAGGACACGGAATCCTGGAACTTATATTAATTATCATCATGACATTCGGGCTTAAAGATTTCTTCTCTAATCCGACAGTTGCAGGATTTATCGGATTATTTGGTGGTGCTTTTCTTGCATGGATGGGGTATGGAATGATAAAGTCCAGTATAAATAAGTCGGTTTCTTTAGAGAATCAAGGAGCAGGGAATAGTGCAGGCATGAGAAATCTTGTATTGGCGGGAGCACTTGTAAGCGCTACTAATCCCTACTTCATTCTCTGGTGGGCGTCAACGGGGATGGAATCAATACGCCAGTCTTATACTTCAGGTTTAATTGGTGTATTTTTCTTTTTCATCGGACATGTTTTATCCGACTTTGTATGGTATTCAGCAATTTCCACGGCATTTTCCAGAGGCAAGAAACTGATAAGTGATGTAGTGTATCGCTGGATTATTTTGTTGTTAGGTATATTTATTACAGCATTTTCAATCTATTTTATAAGCAGCGGATGGAAGATGCTTCAAACTCTATGATATAATTTTAATATGGATAAGATGAAAAAAAGTTATTACCTCGTAATAGATTTAAAATTTAAACTGGAGGTCAAACTCTATGAAATCAATGCTTTTTGAAATTAACAAGAAAAAATGGTTGACGCTATTTTTAGTAGCATTATCAGCAACAATATTTAGATTAATACTGCAGGCTTTTATCCCTTCAAGCGGTAGTAATCCTTTTCCTCCGAGTGCAATCGTCAAAGCAGGATTATTAATCCCCTCTTTTACGATTTATGCACTAATAACCTATTTTTTATTAGCGGTAGTATTCGTTATAATACAGGGTCGTCTACCAGGAACAAAGATTAAAAAAGGTTTAATGTTCGGTTTTTTATTCTGCATGATGTGGTGTATATACTTATTTGAGCCTTTACCTCACGTTTCAAGCACATCACTGACCGAACTTTTTGCTTATCCAATAGTGGATGGAATATCACTTGTATTTTTAGGATTGCTGTTAGGAAAATTCGTTGCTGTAGATTCTCAATTGTCAGGGAAAGTATACATTAATCTTAACATTGTACCGTTAATGGCAATACCTGTATGTTTCCTGGTACTGAGAGTATTTTGTTATAGTATAGTTCATATTTATTCCTCTTTTACTGCCAATCCGTTAGGAACAATGATATGGGCAGTTGCATCAGGTATCTGGATAGGGGTTTTGTATTTATTTCTTGGACAAGGCATTAAGATAGAATCTCCGATGGTGAAATCACTATTTTTTGGCATTATAGTCTTCGGAATTAACCTTTTTCTTTTCAATTTTTTCATTACTTTGGTGTTCGAATCAGATATTGCTGATTTAGTCATAAGAACTATGGCAGACATCATATCTGTAACGATAGGAGTCTATATTTATGAGAAAGTTCATTTCCTCATGATTTTGGCTCACAGCAAATAGTAAGTATTCAGAAAATGCAAATAGTTAATATCAATGTAAAATTTTATGCCGCCACAAGATAAGGAAGAACTAAATTGAAAGAACTTATAAATAAGCAATAAAAAAGGTTTTCTATAAAATATAAAGTTATGTTTAAAATGCATTTCAGTAAAGGAGATAGGCGAAATGATTAAATTAAGCGATATGCCGAATATAGGCAAAGAATTAGAAAAGCAATTAAAAAAAGCAGGAGTGGAAACGCCTGGACAGTTAATAGAATTAGGAAGTAAAGAAGCATTTCTGCGGATTAGAACTATTGATAGTAGTGCTTGCATAAACAGGTTGTATGCCCTTGAAGGTGCTATACGAAATATAAGATGGCATTATTTATCACAGGATATCAAGGATGAATTGAAAGCATTTTATTTATCGTTAAATGTCAAATAATAAAATGCTGGAAGTTTTTTTAAGATTTATTGATTACAAATGATGATATTGGATTAAGTGATTCTCCAATTCAATTTATTAGAAGGGGTAGATAATTTTGCTTTTTAGCAGTAAACAGGTTAGCAGGGGCAGGAAAATAGTAAATGCAGGTATAATTATTTTAATTTTTCTTTTACTTACAGATATTGCTTTAAGTTTAGTATATAACGGTATCAAAGGATTAACGAGAAAAACATTTATTAGCGGAATAATTCTATTTAACATATTTTTGTACTGTAAAGGCAACAGGATAGCATTTATAATAACAATGTTTTTACTTTCAGGAGTTTATATTTTTATCTTTGGTTTACTGCCTGCTTATTTGGTTTTGGGATTACTGCGTGTGTTAAATGTCCTGGATTCTTTTGGCGGTGCTTTATATTTAGTTGTCCCAGCCATAATTATCACAGCAGTAAGTATTTTGATATTTAAAACGGAATTTTATGATGATGTTTTGGCTTTTAAAACTTGCTGGCTGGAAAAAATAAAAAATTGAATTAGTATATTAAAGAAGAAAAATTAGAGTCAAGGTATGGTGGATATCTTAGACAGCAAAAGAAGCAGGGAAAATGGAACAGAGTGCATTTTATGCATGGAATGTGTGAAAAGTTGTCCTAAAGGTGCTGTTTACTTTAAACAGGATAAAAAGGTGTTAAATTAACCAGGGCTAAAGGAAAATATGTTAACGCTGAACCAAAATTGTATTTTGAATATAGATTTGTACTAAAAAACAGTTTGCTAAAAAGATAATAACAAATAACAAGGAAGATAGATTTTATGAAGAGAAAAAAAGTCTTGTTTTTTATTATTATTATATGTATTTGCACATGGGTATTTTTGCATTTTGAAAACAATTTCATAACTATTACAAAAATCACTGTTAAATCTCCTAAATTGCCTGATGCTTTTGATGGATGCAAAATAGTTCATTTGTCAGATTTGCACAGCAAGGAGTTTGGTAAAGGGCAGAAGAACCTTGTTAAGAAAATTGAAGATGCACAACCAGACTTAATTGTGTTTACAGGGGATTTGATTGACAGCAGGCATTTTGACGCAGAGGTTAGTTTGGAACTGATAAGACAGATTGTAAAAATTGCCCCGACCTATTTTGTGACAGGAAATCATGAAAGGTGGTCAGGAAACTTTGATGCTCTGGAAAAAGTCCTAAAAGAAAATGGGATTCATGTTTTACGAAATACCTGTGATAGAATAGGCAAAGATAAAGATGGGATTTATATTACGGGAATAGATGACCCTGTGTCAACTCAAGCAATATATGAGGAAACAAAAGTAGTTGAAAATGAAATTAAGCAAGCGCTAAAGGAAATAAAAGAAAACGATGTATTCAAGATTCTTTTAGCCCATAGACCAGATGCTTCCATTATATAGTGAGTATGGATTCGATTTAGTTTTATCTGGACATGCTCACGGCGGACAGGTAAGACTTCCATTTATAGGAGGATTAATTGCGCCGAATCAGGGATTTTTCCCAGAATATACATCAGGAGAATACAAAAGAGGGAACTGCACTATGATTGTAAGCAGGGGACTTGGAAACAGCATTATTTTCCAAAGGCTTTTCAATCATCCCGAAATAGTTGTTTTGACGCTGTCAAAAGGAAAGTAAGCAGCATTTGTTTGAGGGATAGTAAAGGCCAAAAAATGTATATATAATAGTATTATTATTATAAGACAAATTTGTTAATTTATAATGGAGGAATAAGCAATATGAAACGCCAAAATTTAATTCTTGGAACAGGTTTAATTATATTGCTGTAACATTATTATTAAAGTATATGATAGAACTGCCTGATTTCGTTTCTGGTTTATGAATTGGACTTGCAATTGGACTTGAATTAGTTGGAATTTATATGTTTAGGAATAATAAAAAGCGAAACAAAGCCGATAAATAGATTCTTATATTGCATATTAGTGGAATAAAGCGAAACAGCAGATATTTATAATAAATGTGGAGGAAAATAAATGAAGAGTCAAAGAGTCAAAAGATGATTTTGATTTTTGAAATCATATTATGTATATTAGTTCAGATTATTTATGCAGATATTACATTCTATCAAGTCCAATTAATGGAAATATTGAAACAGAGAAAATGGGCGATGGAAATTATTTGGATAAATACTTTGAGATGAAATATTGAAGTATTTTGTGGAACAATAAGGCAATTGCTTCGTCTGAATAAGTAAATACGCTTTTATATAGTGGAGAGTATTTAAGATGAATAAAAAAATTATTATTGTTGTCAGTATATTGGTTCTAGGGATTTTGGCGGTTATATTATTCAGTACATTTGGAAGAAAACCTTTTGCAAAATTATCTGCTAGTGAAATCGTGTCTGCGGAATTATTTATTATGCCGTCTGAAAAAACCATAGACCTAACGGACGAAGAAGATATTGCCGAATTAGCGGATATTTTAAAAGAGATTGCTATATATCGGGAAGATAATTCTGGAAGAGAGTATGCTGGTCAATTATTGCAGGTAACTATTATATTAAAAAACGGTGAAACACATACTATTGGTGCCTATAATCCATTCTTGTTCTTAAATGGAAAATGCTATCGTACAAAGTACGAGCCTTGCCAGAAACTTAATGCCTTCGGGAACCGAATTTTAAATGAGCAGTGATTTCATTAGGCAAACAAAATAAGCAGTATTTGCTGAAAAAACATTGAAAATTGATAAAGCAAATGTGAGAATTTATCAGAAAAAGTATTCTTTACATTGTGTTTATTTTTGAAATTTCTACAAAATAGGCATTGACTATCACCTTAGGTGTTAGCCTATGATAATTACGAGGTGATAAGAATGTTAATTAAAGATGTATGTAGAGAATGTAAATTGACGAAGAAAGCAGTTGAGTATTATGAACAGCAGGGATTGATATCTCCAAGGGTAGAGGATAATGGTTATCGAAATTACAGTGATGAAGATATTTCTGTATTAAAAGAAATTGGAGTTTTAAGGAAATTAGGCATCAGCATTGCTGAAATCAAAGATATTCTTGCAAGTACAAATAAAGCCGCTGCTCTGGCAAAGTGCAAATATAAGATGGATTTAGAAGTTGAAAAAGCAATGGCTAAGAAAAAATGCCTGGAACAGTTAATAAAAGATTATGACATTGAGCAAGCAATTACCTATATTGAAGAAGACATTGAGAAGCATTTCACAATTAAAGAGAAACTGCTGCAAGCATTTCCAGGAGGTTATGGGATGTATTTATGTGTACATTTTGGACAGTTTCTTAATGGGAGAATTGATACTGAGGAAAAAGAAAGGGCATATAATAAAATTGTTGATTATTTGGATAAGATTCAAGAAATAGAATTTCCCAAAGAACTGGGAGAATTTTTGCAGCAGGGTCTTGGACAGATGGAAGAAGCAGATATGCAGAGAATTAATTCATCTATAATAGATTCAGTAAGCAATATAGATATGTATTTAGAAGAAAATAAAGAAGATATTGAAAAATATTTGGACTACAGAAACTCAGATGAATATAAAAAATCACCAGTCTGTAAAATACAGCAATTATTATTGAAATTTCAGCAAGTGAGCGGATATTACGATATATTTATTGAAAATTTAAAAATATTGAGTGCCTCATATCGGGAGTTTTTTGAAAAACTCCAGGCTGCAAATAAAGCATTTGTAAATAAATATCCACAATTTGATAATATTTATAAGGTGTAGTTGTACAATAGCAATCTTATGCCACACAAACTTATCAAAAATTAAAGAATTAGTAAAAGTCACGGTAAAATAAGAGTAAAAACCTTATTAAAACCGTGACTTGTTTTTATCTGGAAAGAGTTGGGGAAATAGGGTTAAGGTGAGAAGGGACAAGGGTTTTAGGAGTGTGGGGGTTTGACATGAATTTTTATGTGTATACATAGTTAGGATTAAGTTTTATTCTAAAAAGGGTAAAGAGGTAAGGGTGGAGAATAAAAAACTTGTGTTAAAAATAATAAAGTCACATCAAATAGATAATAAAGTTATGTTAAGATTTTAATCACATAATTATAGTTAAAGGTTAAAAGCCCTTTTCTTTTAATGATAGAAGAATAATTACAAAAATAAAAATATACTGTCATAAAAAATATACTATCAAAAGGAGCAAAACTTGTTTAATTGAAAATGAAGTTATGTTATATTAAGGTCATAATAGTATTATAGTGCGAAATAATGAAGGAGAACATTATATGATGATATTGTTGAGCATTTTTATTTTAATTATAGGGATTATCATGTTGATTAGTCCAGATACATGGTGGCAAATTACAGAATCATGGAAATCATATGCCGCAGCAGAACCTTCAGATTTTTATATAAAAATAACTCGTGTTGTAGGCGGTTTTTTTTCAATTGTTGGAGTTGGCGGCATAATAGTTTTTTTGTTATTACCATAAATATATGGAAAATTATAATGCTGTGAAAAATGATTTTAATGAAATACCAGAACTTGATGACCCGAAATGGAATCATAATAACTGTTATTTCAAACAATTCATGAAACTTATCTTAGATAATGTTAATACTTACCTTAACATCGGCTGCGGTAAAGGTGAACTCTCATTTATGCTGTCCAAAAAATCTAAAAGGGGGATATGTTATGATTGGTATGCTTAATCTTGGTAGCCTAGTGCTTGGAGTAGTTGCCTGGATACTTCCTGTTGTCAATCTTATGCGATATAAGAATCAGGGCAACAGAAATTGGGCTTTTCTTTCTATTATGAGCATCAGCGCTTGTGCTATTTCACTATGTTTACAGATTCTTTATGGCTACCATCTAGTAAAGATTGAGGACTGGTCTGCTCTTATGGACACTACTGGTGCTGCGGCGTTTGCCGCTATTATTCTTCTCACTGTTACTATCATATTAAATGCAATTACTCTGATTGCATATCGAGACAAAACGTCAAAGTAGGAGGATAGGGTGTTTTTGTTTGCATATAACTTGAAATGAAAAGAAGAACAAATAGATAGAAAGGGAAATTTATAATGAAACAAAACAAATACGATGATGACACCTTTTTTAATAAATATAGTAATATGGATAGGTCGAAAAATGGTCTTGAAGGTGCGGGGGAGTGGCATGAACTGAAAAATATGCTGCCTGACTTCAAAGATAAAAGGGTTTTGGATTTAGGCTGCGGGTTTGGATGGCATTGTCGCTATGCTGTAGAGAACGGTGCCAGGTCAGTAATTGGAATTGATATTTCACAAAAAATGTTAAGTGAAGCAAAGAGTAAAACAAAGTGTGGAAATATCGAGTATATCTGTATGCCAATAGAAGACATAGACTTTCCTGAAGAATCCTTTGATGTTGTTATCAGTTCCCTGGCTCTTCACTATGTTAAATCCTTTGAGGATGTATTAGTCAGAGTATATAAATGTCTTTCAAAAGGTGGAGATTTTGTATTTTCTGTAGAGCATCCCATTTTTACAGCACAAGGCCCTCAGGATTGGTATTATGATGGTAAAGGTAATATTCTGCATTGGCCAGTTGACCATTATTTCACGGAAGGTATTCGTAATGCTAAATTTCTAGGTGAGGAAGTTATTAAATATCACCGGACACTTACTACATACTTAAACAGCCTCATAAAATTAGGATTTGAAATAACAGGAGTTGTTGAACCAAAGCCAGCAGAAAATATGCTTAATACAGTACCTGGAATGTTGGATGAACTGCGCCGGCCAATGATGCTGCTTGTGTCGGCAAGAAAGAAGTAATATTAGAATGAAATGAAGGCGGAGGTGAAGCACTGTGTTTGAAGGCGGTGTACCAATGGAAATAAATGAGAAAATTTATATTGAGGAATATAACCCTGAATGGGCCGGACAGTATGAATATGAAAAAGAACAATTATGCAATGCTCTTGGTGATGCGGTTTTAGGTATTGAACATATAGGAAGCACATCTATTCCTGGAATTTGGGCAAAACCGATAGTTGACATTATGATAGGTGTAAAGTCTTTGCCCCTGGAGAAATCTCAGATTTGTAAAGTCATAGAATTAGGCTACGAATATCTTGGTGAAGCAGGAGTAAGTGGAAGGATTTATTTTCGGAAGAGATTTCCCAAGGCATATAATGTACACATTACCCAATTCGGGAACTTGATTTGGAACAATAATATTCTTCTACGTGACTTTTTGCGCAGTAATAAAGATGAAGCAATGAGATATTCAGAGTTGAAAAAGATGATAATATCCGAAGGTGTAAACAATTTATTAGAATACTCAGAGCGCAAGGCTGACTTTATTAATGAAATTCTTAAAAAGGCTAATGAATGGTATAATAAAAATAACTTCTAGTATTACGAACTACAAAAGAGAAATTAAGAAGAAGGAACTTATAATGAAAGCAGAGATTAACCTTATTACAATTTGGACATAGGTCAAAACTTTATATAAATATATATTAAGAGATTATACATACTTGCAGGTGATGATAGTTTGGCAAAGCATGAGTTTGGAATAATAGATTCTTTTGAAGAAAATAAATGGTATAGTAATTACGAACCTGAAAAATATAATTGTATTTCTGTTAGTGACGATTTAATTGAAGAATTAATTATAAAATATAATGAAGAATTAATGGCAATAAAGACGTATTTTCAGGTTACAACCCAGCCAGGTACCGAATTAGATTATTGTGGTGTAACGCTTATCCCTCCAGAATCCCTTAAACAATTTAGAGGGGTTATTATCAAGGCAAACATCCATTATCAATCGCAGGAACTTAAATTGCTTATTGAAAAGGTATCTGATGCAATTATTAAAAATAAGTATTTAATTCACTATGGAATATAGTATTTTTTATATAAGAATATGAATATACAGATGAAAAGGGGGAGTATCATGTTTGAATATATAAAATTGCAAAGAACAATGTGTTTTGGGACTTGCCCTGTTTATAGTGTTATGGTAGATAAAGAGGGTAATGTAAATTATTATGGAGAAATGTTTGTATATAAGAGCGGAGAGCATTATTGGAAGATATCAGAGAAAAAAGTAAATCAGTTAAATGACTTGATTGGGGATTTTGGGTTTAAGTCTTTTATATATGAGCCAGGGGATGAGTTTATTACAGACCGTCCTTCTTGCATCACCACAGTAAAGTATTCTAATGGAGAAACCAAAGAAATTGACCACTATTATGGACATATTTCGATAGATGATAGTCTGACAGCATTTGAAAATAAGATAGAAAGAATTATAGGCACAAAAAAATATGTAAATCCAACGTTGTACATATACTTTGTTGAAGAAAAGATTTTAAAGCCATCAATAAGATACATGGTTATTTCTGCTACGGAAAAAGAAGCAATATCTCTAGTAGAAAAAGACTGCACTAATCAAGAAGCATTAAAATGGAAAACCAGGAAGATTGGTGTTGCTACAGATGATTATTATGAACCGCTAATACTTATGAGAGAGTTTAAGTACAGTAATGAGAATTTATAGGAAGATATGAAAATCGGGAAAAAATATGATATAATATATAATGATATATAAAAGCCAAGGTGAGCCAACACTTTGACTTTAGTAATGTTTTTTTGGTTATATAGGCCTATTAGGATTTTTGAGGATGCTTTGGAGATAGACAATGTAATCCATTGAACAACGAAAAGGCATTGATAGGTTAAAACTTACCAATGCCTTTTTGCATTATTAATTATTCTTTTTACATATATTTTGCAATTTACTGCTAAATGACAGCAATACAATAAATGAAAAACCTGTAAATAGGCCTATAGTAAAACGTATGAAAATATTTTGAACTACGATTGAAAATGGAACCAGGAATATATTTATAAGTATAAGCAACTTTATAGTTCTAAAAACACTTTCCTGCATATAATCTTAATGCCTCCTTATATACAATAATATATAGAATTTTATCTCGTTATTATACTCTAATTCAAATAGAAAATTATTATTTAAAATAAAGTCATTCCAGGTTATAATAAGATTAGGAAATAGGTTTAAAACAAATGGACTAAGTGCCATTGACACAGTCACCCATAGAGGTGTCCAACTGATGTCAGTGGCATTTTTTATTTTTTAAGATTAGGAGAATAAGGGTTAATGAGTAATGATTCTAGATTGAAAAATGATTTTAAATCAATTGCCTTAATACTATTTACCTTAACCCATGACTCCTAAACTCAGGAGGTATCTGCATGGCTAAACGGAAAACAGATTGGGATGAGAATAAATTAAAAAAATGGATACAGGAAGGCAGAGGACAGGGGGAAGGCAAGGATTATATGCCTTGGCTTACTGTACAGGATTTCCCCAGCAAAGGAAGGGTTACACGTGTATTTGGATGGAAAACAAAAAGAATTCATCATTTTTTTACGGATTCGGAGACACGATATTTTTACCTGTTGGAATGGGAGGATGATGTTTTAGATATCAGGGAACATTACCCCTTGTTTCATTGTGAAGAAGTAATACAAAACAAGGCTGGTTTAAATTTTGATTTATTTAAAGACAAAGATACAGGAACGCCATACATTTTATCCACATCATTTTTAATAACCTTGAAAAAACCAAATGGCAAAATAGCATATGTTGCCAGAAGTCTTAAAGCAGATTATGAACTTGAGCGGAAGACAGCATTAGAAAGGCTGGAAATAGAGAGGAGATACTGGCAGAGCCAAAATATTGATTGGGGAATAGTAACGCAAAAAGAGATTCCAGTGGTTAAAGCAAAGAATATAGAATGGGTTCACTCATCCTTATATCCTGCTGATGAAAGAGGATTTACAGATGAAGAGGTTGACTATTACTGCAATGCTTTTGTTGAAAAATTGGCAAGGAACAGTACTTCGATTAGAAATTTCACTACCCAATTTGACAGGTTGTTTAATTTAGATACAGGGTCAGGGGTGTACATATTCAAGCGTTTAATTGCCCTTAAAAGGATAATGGTGGACATGAATAAAAAAATCGACCTTAATGATTCGACCCAAAGTATAGAAATTATAAAGCAGAGTTTACCAGAAAGGGTGAGAATACTATGATAGCAGTAAATACACTAATCAAATGGGGACAGGATAATGATAAAGAAAGTGTAGAAAGGATTTTGTGGCTTGATAGGCAGCAAAACCTTGCATATGTTATAAACATATATTCAAATGAAAGTCCTTTCCCAAGATGTATATCTGATATTGAAGAATGCATTAAGCAGGGGATTGCAGGTTTATTGGATAGCGACCCATTTGTTAAGGTTGTTGATGAAGGAGAATTATCAGAGAAATCAAAAGAAATACGGGATAGAGCATGGGAAGTAATTAAGGAACTGGTTACGCTTGAGCCTGTGATTTTTTATAAGAAGGAACGGAGAGAACTCGTATTGAAGGCATCGGCTATTTATAATTTGCATGCCAAAACTATTTCAAATTACCTTAAACGATTCTGGAAAAGAGGGAAAACAAAGAACGCTTTGCTTCCGGACTACTATTTATGTGGAGGTCCGGGTAAAGAAAGACGGGCAGGAGACAAAAAGCGTGGGCGCAGACGAAAAAATGCGGAACTGGTGGGTGAGGGAATCAATGTAGATGAAGAAGTAAAAAAGATATTTAATATCGCTATCAATAAATACTATCATACAGGCGCCAAAAATTCCCTTAAACTTGCATATGAACTGATGAGAAAAGAATTCTTCAGCGATGAATTCAGGATAGAAAACGGCATAAGAGTTCCTGTAATAAAACCCATAGGAGAGGTGCCTACATATGCCCAATTCCGTTACTGGTATTATAAGAATATCAATTTAAAAAAGCAAATTTCATCCAGACAAAGCAGTAAAAAATATGAGCAGCAGTATAGACCACTTTTAGGCAATACAACTTCGGAAGCAATTGCGCCAGGAAGTATCTATCAGATTGATGCAACTGTAGGTGACATTTATCTTGTGAGCCGTTATAACAGGAACTGGATAATTGGAAGACCGGTAATTTACGGGGTTATAGATGTTTTCAGCAGGATGGTTGTTGGTATTTATGTTGGCTTAGAGGGGCCAAGTTGGATAGGGGCTATGATGGCTCTTGCAAATGCAGCGTCCGACAAAGTTGCCTTTTGCAAGGAGTATGGAATAGATATTGAAGAAAAGGACTGGCCTGTCCATCACTTGCCAGAGGCTATTCTGGCGGACAGAGGGGAACTTGAAGGCAAGAATGTTGAAAACCTTATTAATTCTCTACATGTAAAGATACAGAATACTCCCCCATATCGGGCAGACTGGAAAGCAGTTATTGAACAGCATTTCAGAATTACTAATATAAGGGTAAAACCGCTTTTGCCTGGTACTGTTGACCCTGATGTGAGAGAGCGTGGCGACAGGGATTACAGGTTGGATGCCAAATTGGATATATACCAGTTTACACAGATAATCATAAAATGTGCCTTGTACCATAATAACCAGTATCACCTTAAAAACTATGACAGGGAAGAGTTGATGGTTGCTGATGAAGTAGAATGCATTCCACGGGAAATATGGAACTGGGGGATTGCAAACCGTGCGGGAAAATTACGGAGTGTACCAGAGGATATTGTTAAACTAAACCTCATGCCTTCGGATACGGCAACAGTAACAGCAAAGGGAATAAAATTTAAGGGCTTGTATTATGCTTCCCAAAAAACTCTCAAGGAGAGGTGGTTTGAAAAGGCGAGGAATAAAGGGACATGGAAAATTGATGTATCCTATGACCCTCGCAATATGAACTTTATTTATATCAAGGAGCAAAATGGCATGGACTTCGAGAAATGTTTTCTCCTGGAACACCAGGATAGGTATAAAGATAAAAATCTTGAGGAAATTCAATACCTTCTTGAAGAGGAGAAACTTCAAATAAAAATTGCAGAAGATAAGGAACTGCAGGCAAAGGTTGATTTAATTACTGAAATCGAAAGTATTGCAAAAGAGGCAGAAAAATCTTTTAAAGAAGAAAAATCAAATGAAAGCGATTCGAAGCGCAAAAAAGGGATTAGAAACAACAGGAGATTAGAAAAGATGTTAAACAGGGAGAAGGAAGCCTTCGAACTGGATAAAAAAGAAACAGGAAGTAATGCAGCAGTTATACCGTTTAGCAGGGCAGAGCAGGAGGAAGAGGTGGACGAGAATGATACGATAAGCCTTTTGATAAGAAAACAAAAGGAGGCTTTGAAAAAAATCCATGAATAAAGTAATAATACCTAACGGTGCTAATGCTGTAGTTGCAGAATACAAGGAACAGTTGATACCTGAATATAGCGGGAATCCATTTATTGAAGCACTACCACCGGTTTACTCTAAGGAAGAGGTAGTGGAGAAACTATCTCTATATCCACGCTATAATCCAGAGGAAAGACGATTGGATGACCACTACCGCATTCATATGGTACAGCGGTTGTTCCAGTGCTTTCAGCCGTTGAGTATTCATCTTGACCTTGAAAGCAGGATAAGCCGGGTTATAAGGCAGGGATACCTGGCACGTAACCCATATAAACCTTCCTATGCTGAAAGCCTTCAGGACGGATATAAGGCTATACAAAGCATGAAATGGGAGTTAAGCAGCAACGCATCCTTCAGGACTACTGCATCGGGATTTACTATTATAGGTGTAAGTGGAATGGGTAAGACAACTGCTGTCAACCGTGTATTATCTCTTTATCCCCAGATAATTGTACATTCAGAATATAATAATACCAATTTTAGTATGTACCAACTGGTTTGGCTTAAGTTGGACTGCCCTTTTGATGGTTCTTTGAAAGGCTTGTGTATTGAGTTCTTCCATAAGGTAGATGACCTGTTGGGTACAGACTATCATAAGAAATTCGGGGTAGGTAGGAATACAGTAGACACTATGCTCTCCGTTATGTCTCAGATAGCCAGAAATACAGCGTTAGGAGTATTAGTAATTGACGAGATTCAACATCTGAGCAGTGCAAAAAGCGGAGGGGATGAAAAGATGCTTAACTTTTTTGTCACCCTTGTAAATACTATCGGAGTGCCTACTGTACTTATTGGTACAACAAAAGCATTATCAGTTTTGCAATCTGAATTCCGTCAGGCAAGGCGTGGAAGCGGACAAGGGGATATGATTTGGGAGAGGTTGAGCAAAGATAAAAGTTGGGAACTGCTTATCAATGCATTTTGGGACTATCAATGGACCAAAAAGGAAGTACCGCTAACACCTGAATTAAGTAATGTTCTCTATGAAGAGTCACAAGGCATTATAGACATTGCGGTAAAACTTTATGCGATGTCACAAATACGGGCTATTTTTTCAGGGAAAGAGGTTATCACAGCAAATCTGATTAGGCAGGTTGCAAAAGATAATTTAAAATTGGTTCGTCCTATGCTGGAAGCATTAAAATCGGGAAATATTAAAGAAATCGCAAAATATGAAGATATTTGCACTGTAGACATTGATTTTATGGGATTTGTGGACAAAAGCAAACAGTCAGTAGATTGGGACATGAGGATGAAAATGCTTCAAAAGCAGCAAAAGAAAAAAGAAGAGGAAGTCAATCTTTCAAAGAAGGAACAGGCAATTCTTAAATTGCTGGACTTAAATATTGATGCCAAAAAGGCTCAAAAAGCAGTTGAGAAGGTACTTGATAATGAAGAAGGGCTTGAAGTTTCTGAGATTGTAATAAAGGCGGTACAAATGATAGCAACCAATGGTAAATCAAAACAAAAGGAAAAAAGTAAAGCAAAGAATATGGATGAAGATGATATAAGGTTTATTGTGGAAGAAGGCAGGAGAAATAAAAAATCAGCCTATGAATCATTAAAAGAAAAAGGACTTATTAAGCAGGTGGAAAATGACTTTTTCAAGGCGGTGTAGCACATAATGATAACGTTTTTTCCTGTGCCATATGAGGATGAAGTATTATACAGCGTCCTTGCAAGATACCATGTGAGGAGTGGAAATATAAGTTATAAGGCGACAATGAGAGACCTTTTCGGGTCAACTTCCGTAACAGCGGTGATGGACTTGCCTTCCAATATACATAACCTTGTCAATAATATGCCCCTTAATTCCAGGTATACCGAAGAATATCTTATTAAAAATCATACACTTTTTCCGTTCTATTCTGCTTTCTTGCCTCCTGAACGTGCAGAACAAGTTTTTCAATCAATGAAAGGAGAAAATGGAGGAAGCATATATAGCCGGACTGGAATTATGGCCAGTTCTATAGTATTAAACCAGTATTTTAAGTTTTGTCCTACATGTACTGAAGAAGATAAGTTGCAGTACGGAGAGTTATACTGGCATAGAATTCATCAAATTCCTGGGGTACTGGTATGCCCAAAACATTATGTTCCTTTATATAATAGCCTGGTACCGGTCAGGGGATATAATAAATACCAATATAAGGCTGCAAGTGAAGAGAACTGTTTAAAGCCAGATATTGATGTGATGTACGCTGCTGATGTTTTTGAAAAACTGGTTAGGCTTGCAGAGGATGCTCAGGTTTTACTTAACAATGATTTTGATAAGAGAAATATAGAATGGTATAAAGAGCAGTATCTTGCAAAGATGATAGAAATGGGATTTGCAACTTCAAACGGAAAAGTGCATCAAAAGGAGTTTATAAAAGAGTTTATTGATTATTATGGTGAAGTATTTTTAGATATTGTGCAGTCCGGTGTTGATGCAGATAACGATTCAAACTGGCTAATGGATATGGTAAGAAAGAAAAACAAGACTGCTCATCCTATCAGACATTTGCTTCTTTCCCGTTTTCTTGGAATTTCACTTCATGATTTATTTTATAAAAAGATGGAATATAAGCCTTTTGGGGATGGACCGTGGCCTTGTTTGAATGCAGCGGCAGACCACTACCTAAAACCAGTTGTTTGTGATTTAAAAGTCTCACACAGTACGGATTTGAAATGTCCTGTTGGGACTTTTTCCTGTACCTGCGGTTTTGTTTATACTAGAAGTGGACCAGATGAGTCTGAAGATGCAAGATATAGGTTTGGAAGAATTAAGGCCTTTGGGACAGTGTGGGAAGAGAAACTTAAAGAGTTAGTAAACCAAAAGTTGAGTTTAAGGGAAACAGCGAGGTTACTAGGGGTAGACGCTAATACGGTCAAGAAGTATGCCCGAAAACTTGGGCTAACTACTTACTGGGAAAAGCGGAGTGAGACCGATAGTGAATGTGATAATGATGGGAACAGTTATTCTTCAATGAATTTGGACAGGAATTACTACAGAGAAAAGTGGAAGGAATTAAGAAAGCAATATCCAGAGATGGGGAAAACGCAATTACGGCAGATAGATAATGCTTTATTTGCCTGGCTTTATAGGAATGACAGGGAATGGTTGAACCAGAACTCGCCTCTTAAAAAGACGACTAATATTATCAACAGCAGAGTTGATTGGGACCAAAGGGATAATGAGATATTGATACAGGTAAAAGAAGTTGTTGCCAAGATGCTGAATTCGGATGGAAAGCCTGAAAGAATTACCATAAGTTCAATTGGTAGTAAATTGGGCATAAGAGGCTTGCTTGAAAAGCATTTAGATAAACTTCCAAAGACAAAAGCATACCTGGATTCTGTTAAAGAGACTAATCACGACTTCAGGTTAAGGAGGATTCGCTGGGCAGTTAAGAAATTAAAAAAAGAAGGAGAAGAACTGCAAATGTGGAAGATAATGAGGAAGGCTGGTATTAGGGAAGAATATCAAGCAAAATTAATGGAAGTAGTTACAAATTTACTGGTAGAATAGGTTGAATATAGATTAAAACTATCTAATAATTGTATTTGATTATGCACATAAATTTTCTAAAATTTTCATATTGGAGGGGTATGGTTAATGTTTTATAAATGGCAATTAACATTTGAGTTAAACAGAATGGTCGATATTTATGAAAATGAATATAAATTCACTATTTTAAGAAATGCTTTAGAAAGCATTAATGATGAAAATAAGAAACAATTAATATATATATTAGTACATGCTTTAAATGATATATGTAAAGCAATACTTGATATTTGCAATGATTTTAGTGAAAGCCAGAAAGCACTAATGATAGATAATTTTTTTGAACTATATTTAAAATATTTGCAACGTTATAGTTATTTTATTGGTGATGTTGATTATATATTTAAAGATACTTATAGAAAGAATCTTCAATGTCAAATATTTAATCATTGGAGCAGCATGGTTGAAAAGAAAAGTGATACTGTTTTGGAGAAAAATTTTCTCGAAGTGTTTGATGATATACATGAAAGTTGTATTTCTAAATATGAAAGTATCTTTGTAAAAAGGTTAGGGGATTTAAAAAATTTATATAGAGCACAAAGAGGGAAACACTTTGATAATTACGAAAGAATGATTCCAAAAGAAGAATATGTGAAAAATAAAAATAGGTGGAATCCTGAAGGTGTTGCTTTTATGTATCTAGGATTTGATGAAGAAATTAAGCAGTACGATGAAGTTATTAATTTTATAGAAAAAACTTGTTTTGAAGAGTTAAGATTAAAAAAGGGTGAATATGTAAGTATTTGTGAATTCAAACCTGTAAAAAGCAAGGGTAAAATTATTAATTTGTGTTATGAAGATATAAGTTATGAGGAGATAGAAAGGAAATCAGAGGAATTCATGAATATGATAACTAAAGTTGAAATAAATGAACTTCTTACTAACAAAAAATATCACGAAGAAATAATAAATAGCATGAAAAAAGAAGAAGTAATCAAGAAAATTATAGAGAAAGAGTTTAAAGAGAAACAGGTAAGGTCTATAATTAGGAAAGAAACGGAGATTTATTTGGCAAATTTAATTATGAAAAGTATTGATGAAGCGGTTTTCTTACCTGTTGATATAAAAGAAGACCCAGAACTTAAAGCATATGTACCATTTCATTATCTAGCAAATTATTTAATCAGTAAAGGTTATTCAGGAATATTATATAGAAGTACACGGATGAATAAGATAGGGTTAAAAGGAAAAAATTTAGTTCTATTTAATAAAGAAGATGTTACATATGTTCATGATAGTATGAATGTATATTATTATGATGGAAGAAAGTATAAAAAAGTTTTTAAAGATATTGAGAAACTAAATTGTTGAGTTTTAGTATATAGCCTTGATACTTAATCCTTGAAACGTGAACCTAACTATGTATAATTCAAATAAAGTTCACTCCATGAAAATAAAGTTCGCTCTATAAAAATAAAGTTCGTTCCAAAATCCCGTAGCAGATGCAGGAGAAATCTTCATTTGCTGCGGGGTTTGTTTTCTGTAAGAAAGGGTTAAGGGGTAAGTAATAAGGCTAAAGGTATTGATTTTAAAGGAATTGAAAACGATATGTTGATTGAAATAACACTGAAATAAGACAATAGAAAATGCAACCTTATACCTTTTTCCTTTCACCTTATCCCTATTTGGAACCGACTTTATTTTAAAAATTACTACAAGAATTAAGGAAGAAATGTTATTAAATGGAATGAAAATATTGAATTTTAGAACCGACTTTATTATATGGAAAGAATTAGGGGAATGGGCCTAAGGCGAGAAGGGATAAGGGTTTGAGGGATTTCGGTTTGGAGCGGAGTTTATTTTAAATATACAGTAGTGTATAATACAAATAAAGTTGACTCCATGATAATAAAGTTCGCTCTACAAAAATAAGTTCATTCCAAAATCCCGCAGCAGATGAAAGAGAAATCTTCATTTGCTGCGTGGTTTGTTTTTGGAAGGAAAAGGGACTGAAAGGGTTAAGGTATAAGGAATAAGACTGAAAGTATTGATTTTAAAGGGATTGAGAGTTAGTGCTGACAATAATTGTGTGTTAAGATTAGACATAAGGGGACCTTCTTTCTTATGTAGTATTTATTGTGGGCACTTTAAATTCTACGAGAAGTTGGTTCCCTTTTCTAGTATTAACTAAAAAATTATTTTGAAATGGATACAGAGAAAATTGATGTAAGCAAGGTTTCTGCTAAAGAAGCAGCAAAAATAATATTTGGGTACATTAAGAAATTTTAATATCATGCAACAGATATAAAATTTTTTCATTATCTGAGAGATTTTAAGCCTAGCTTTATATTATTAAACTATAATAAATAATTATTTATACGTTTTTTTAAATGTGATATAATTACTTGAGTTTAAATTTTATGGAATATATAATTATAGCTTATGCTGTATAAGGTATTGGCTTATGCATGCATATATTTTGACATGAAGGGTAATTGTTATTTGTTAAATGTAAAGGGGTGACCGGTTACGAAAAAAATATCATTATTATTGGGTGTCATTTTGTTAATGTCGCTATTTTCTTCATGTTCCAATAAAGAGTATGAAAATTTCCAGGAACTTAATAGCGGGTCAAAGTTGCAGAGGGGTAACATAATTTATACTTTTTACAGTGCGCTGCCTAAGGATTCTCTAAGAGGTAAACAAATAGGAATAATTGATGGCGATAAAAAACATAAAGTGTTTGAAGTAAAAGGCTTTTCGTCCGATGAATGGATTATAGAATATTATGATGTAATTATGTCAGTTTATAATTTATACAAAGCAGATACCGTAACCGAAATACCGGACGAATTGAAACAATGAATGTAAAGTTTCAATTATATTATTTACAATACTTATTATCAACCATTGGAATCAATACGGATTTATTATAAATATGATAGTGTATTATATTTAAACCGGCATAAAAATTAGCTATTAAATATCGTAAATCAATATTAGCCATTATATAGGAGGTAGATAAAATATGCCTTTTATCAGTACAAAAACAAATGTAAAATTAACAGATGAAAAATATGATTCTATTAAGAAAAAGCTCGGTAAGGCAATAGAGCTGATACCGGGTAAAAGCGAAAACTGGATTATGCTTTCATTTGAAGATGGCAGCAAAATGTATTTTAAGGGTAAAGATGATAGACCTTTAGCTTTTGTGGAAGTAAAGCTTTTTGGCAAAGCATCAAGAGATGCCTACAATAACCTGACAATAGAAATTACCAATATATTGAATGATGAACTTAACATACCGCCGGACTGCATCTATGTAAAATATGAAGAAGTTTCAAATTGGGGCTGGAACGGCAGCAATTTCTGATATAGTAAAAGCAAAACGAAAATTTATTTGGTCACTGGTGAGATTGTTTAAGATACTGCATAGAATGAAAAAGTCAAAGAAGTTTATGAAATGATATGTCAAATTTCATAAAAATTTTAAAAGAAAGATAACAGTCATTATAGTAAAACAGTGATTATAAATATGTCAGGAATACTCCTAAACCAGGAGTTTCCTGACATATGTTTATATCTTACAAGGGGGATCAATATTTTTTATTTATCATTACTGAAAATATTTATACACAGTTAAATAGTTTTACTCATTGGTTACGGCAGCTTCATTTATTATTGCCTGAAGCTCGGCAAGCTGTTGTTTAAGAACTAAATTTTCTTTTGTTAAATCTTCGTTTTGAATTTTCAGTTCATTGTTTTCTGTTTTAAGTTTTAAAAGTTCTTTTTCATAGGTCTTAAGATTTTCTTCCAGCAAAATAGATTTGGCACTGTCAATGTTATTTTTAATCTGTATTTTTAATCTTGCTATCTCTGCATGAAGGCTTTCATTCTCATCTTTCAGTGAGCCTATTATTTTATCAACTTCAGTTATTTTATAACCAAGCAAAACCCTTTTCATATTATCATTCCCCTATATGTAAATTTATACAATAATAATATGATATAACGATATGAGTGTCAATATTTAACAATTACAAGATGATTTTACTGTATATTTTGTAACTGGGAAATTATTGAAATAAATAACATATTGTACTATAATATAAAAAAGAAACGGCGGACAGGAGGGATGGGTGTATGAACACCATCCTTATTATAGGAAATTATAATACTTTTACTAATTTATTGTATAAAAAATTCCATACGGAAAAATGGCGCATATATACACTGGTTAACAATAAGAAACTAATTAAGCCCATACAGGTATTTGAACAATATGTATTTGATTATAAAAGCGATACGGTTAAAGAGGTTATAGAAAGCTGTCGGCCTGATGTTATTCTTTTTACCGGTGCTTACGATTCATCTTACAATTGGAATTTAAAAAACGTAAACGACACGGCATTAAGTTTTATTGCAGATTTAAGCAATGTTCTTGTTTCTGCGGCTGCTTTAGGAATAAAGCATTTTGTTTACCTATCCTCTGAAGCGGTTTTTGAAGACGATTATTTAATTGACATTAAAGAAGATATGCCTGCAACTCCCAAAGGCTATAAAGGTATGGCAATCGCCCTGGGAGAAAACATTACTTTATACTTCGGACAAGCCTCTCAGACAGAGACAACTGTGGCACGGCTGGCATATATGTATAAAATTCCTTCCAACAGGGATGAATGCAGCGACCCCATATCAAAAATGTGTCTGGAAGCTCTGATAAAAGGCCGTTTGCAGGTAAATGCCAAGAAGGAATTTTCATGCCTTTATGTAAAGGACGCTGTCGAAGCCTTATACTTGCTTATAAATGCTGAGGTAAGAAAACATAACCTATATCATATATCTTCACGGGAAGAAATAACGGAAGACAAAATAGCAGGTTTAATTAAGGAAAACTATCCTCATCCGGTTGATATTGTTGATAAAACAATTGGCTTAAAAAAACGGAATTATCTTTCGGATGAAAGGTTTCATACAGAATTTTCATTTGAGGCAAGAAACAGCTTTACCGAAACTGTACCAAAGATTATTACTTATATGGATAAACATAAGAAACACTTTTTATATAAAGATGAAATTTATCAGAAAGAACAGGACAAGAATAGTCTGACCCGGCTCTTTAGAAAGGCAGTTCCTTTTATTGAATGTTTCGTAATTTTTATTCCGGTATTTTTATTAAGCAATGTTATAATCGGAAACCGTAATTTTTCAAGCATTAACTTTTATTTGCTGTATGTACTGCTGTTTGCCGTTGTATACGGTTCGCAGCAGGCTATATTTGCATCTTTGCTAAGTGTTATCGGTCAGGTTTTAAATAGGTTTTTAAACCCGGAAAGTGCTTTTCTTTATACAGATACGGATTTATATATCCAGATTGTTCAGATTTTTATAGTAGGCTTGACGGTTGGCTATTTAAAAGACCGGTACGGTGATCTTAATAAAAAACTTAATGATGAAATAGATTTCCTTAAAGAAAAACTAAATGATATTAAAATTATCAATTCAAGCAATAAAAAAATAAAAGATTATTATACCGACAAGTTAATTGGCAGCAAAGAAAGTATCGGAAGAATATATGACATAACGTCAAAAATACATAAAGCTGAAAAAGGTGAGATTTTATTTGCTGCTCTTGATATTTTGAAAGAGATTATGGAAACAGAAGAAGTTTCTATTTACTTGGTAACAAATAAAGATTATTGCCGCCTGGCATCATCTTCAGGGGCAAAAGCATGCTCTCTTGGAAAATCAATACGTATAAAAGATTATCCCATGATTTTTGATATTTTGAAGATGAGGCAGGTATATATAAACAGGACCCTGGACAGTAACCTGCCAATGATGGCCAGTGCTTTGTTTGATGATAAGCAAAATATGAGAATAGTTATATTCTTATGGGATCTGCCTTATGAGAGGATGACCTTATACAATGCAAATTTGCTGACAGTAGTCGGTGCTTTGGTTTATTCAGCTTTCGTCCAGGGAGCCAATTATATGGATGCTTTGGCATACAAAAGGTTTATGCCCGGCACTACTATTTTACGTGAAGATGCTTTCAATGAAATGGTTGACGTATATAAAAGGGCTAAAGAAAAGGGCTATACGGAATCATGCATATTATATATTCAAAAAGAAGATTTGACTTTAAAAGAAGTTAATGAAAAAATTCGGCCGATGCTTCGTGAAACAGACTATATAGGCTTAAGGGCGGACGGAAATTTGGCAGTGCTTCTTACCAATACCGGTGAAAATGAGTCGGTATATGTAAGAGAGCGTTTACATAAAGCCAATATAAAGACTTACTTAAGTTACAATATCTGACTTAAGTTATAATATCTGACTTAGTTACAATATCTGACTTGAGTAAAAATTATAAAATTTAAGTCATTATCCTTATGTAAATTTACAATTTATAAATAATGTTTATAAATGTAAATTATTTATATGAAATAAAGAAAAAAATTTTTATTCTAAATCTATTTAGGGGAATTTTGAAGTGATAATTTAGATTTTTTATAAAAACTTAAAAAGTACTTAAATTAGAGGGGAATAAAATGGATACACAAGGGTTTTGGCCTATTTTAATAATATTGATTTTAAATACTTTACTTGCATTTACTTTATTGGTGCTGTCAAATTTCTATGACAGAAAACGCAAGGAAATGATGATGCTGTCCTGGTTTATTATTATCGTTCCTTTGGCGGGAATTATATATTTAACTACCGGAGTTCTTATAAACTATCTTCTTCGCAAAAGAAATGTAGATATGAGTGATGTCAGTTTCAGCCAGGAAAGGGAAAAGCTGATACTGCCTCCGAATCATGAAGCTGAAATGAATTATGTTCCGATACATGATGCTATTGCCGTTTCAGATCCGGCAAGCTTAAGGAAGCTCCTTTTGGATACCATGCTAAGCAATGCCAAAAGAAAGCTGTCAAGTGTGGCGATAGCAATGAACAGCACAGATACAGAATCTTCCCATTACGCAGCAACCATGATTATGGATGCTTTGGCCGAACTTCGCCCCGCAGCCCAGGATATGGTTGAAAGAATGAGAAGGTTTCCGGAAGATGTGGAATTAAATCTTCTTACTTTTGACTTTATATACGAATTTATAGGCTTAAATATTATGTCAGCTATTGAACAGGAAGCATACATATACACCTTGGATGAGGTGGCTGAAAATCTTTTTAATTATAATCTTTGGTATATGACAGCAACTCATTATTTAAAGATGACAGACTTATTTATATCATTAAAGGACTTCAAAATGGCGGATAAATGGTGCAAAAGGGCAGAAAAATACCGGCCTGATATGTTGGACACATATAAGGCTAAGCTCCATCTTTTATTTAGCCGGCAAAATTATAAGGAGTTTCTTAACTGTTTAAATTTATTAAAACAATCAGATATTTTAGTTGATGATGAGATTATGGACTTGTTCAGAGTATATACATGCTGATTTTTTAATAAAGGACGAGATTTAAAATGATATCACGAAGAAATTATTTGGCAATTGTTATGTTAATTATAACAATTTTTATAATGTGTATGATTGTTGGAAGGTCAAATGATTTTATCATAAATAATTTTATAAAGATTAAGGCTTCGGATAAGTTTAACCTCGACAACAGTGCATTATTGACAGCTAAAAAGCTGAATATTGAAAATATTATAAATGATAATGTTAACATTCTAATGAAAAATAAAAAACGAGCAGCCATAATATCCGAAAACGAAAGAGATACTCTGACAGGTTTAATTACAGAATGGTGTGTTTATAACAAATATTTATATAAAATATATACAAATCTGCCTGCAAAAGATGAAATTGACGATTATAGCCTGATTATCTTCGGGGATTTTGATTTTACCAAAAGCGACAAAAAAATTTTATATGAGTTTGCCGATTTGGGAAAGTCCATGATAGTTACCAAGCTTCCGGATTATCAAGCTATAAGACTTGACAAAGATCTTGCAGGCTTTTTTGGTATTGATAAGGTTCTTGCAAATGAGGTAAAGGCAGACGGGATTAAGATATTTTCTCAATTTATGATAAACGGAGAAAGAATATATGAAAAAGGAGACTATTTTGGAAGCGAAGACGATACAAGGATTTATGTGCCTCATTTTAAATTGTCTCCGGGTTATGAAGTATATGCGGTAGGCCTTATTGATGATTATGAAGGACTGGGAATGGACCATATTGATTTGCCACCGCTTTTATGGAGAACTAAAACAAGAAATTCATTTGTGTTTGTGGTAGGAAGCGATGTTTTCAGAAGAACGCCGCTAATTGGGATACTGACGGGGTTTATGGCTAATGAAAGCGATGTTTACTTATACCCGGTTATTAATGCACAGACCATATCCCTGGTAGATTTTCCGTATCTTTCCGATGAAAACAATAAGACTTTAATGTCACTTTATACAAGAAGTTCAAAAGATTTGGCCAGGGATATTTTATGGCCAAACATAGTACAGATATTGAAAAATTACGGAGGTTCATATAATTTTTTCGCCGCATCCCAGCTTGATTATTTGGACATTGTGGAACCTAAAACCGAAAACTTAAAATTTTACATAAAAGAAATTCAGAAGCTTGCGGGAAATTTAGGATTATCCTTAAGCCAGGTATCAGATTTGGATATAAAAGATGTCTTGGATATAAATCTTTCATATTACAGTCAAAATCTGACTGACAAAAAGTTTACTTCATTATATTTGGGCTCTTTTAATGAAAATGATTTTTTGAGCAATTCTGATCATGAATTGCTTAAAGATATCACTTTGGTTATGTCCGATTACAATGAAGGTGACAGGCTTTTGGATTTAATTAATGAAGATGTACTGTCAGTAAAATTTAATTTATACGGTTATCGGCATGAAACTATGGATGATATTTTGATGATTTCCATAGAAAATGCTTTGGGCTTATGCAATATGAAAGTGGATATAGGCCGAGTTATTTTCCCTAATGATAAGTTTGACGAATGGAATAATTTAAGCCTTATATGGTCCAAAGGGGATACTTACTTTAATGAATTTTCCGTATTTGACATGGTATCCGTGTCCGAAATGGAAAAGAGGATAAGACGTTTTCTGGCTTTGGATTATACCTATGAATACGATAACAATAAAATTGATGTAAATATCAGTAATTTTGATAAAGAAGCATACTTTATACTTTCTGTGTATGATAAGAATATTGATTCGGTAGAAAACGGCACCTTTAAAAAAATCAGAGAAAATAAATATTTAATAAAGGCTACGGATGATAATTTGCATATAAAGCTTAAAGAAGAAAAAATTCTTGGTAAGCCGAAGAATAACAGAAGTATACATCATGATCCGTACGCCGGGGAGGAGCAACCGTGAAGATTTGTATAATTGCAGAAGGCTGCTACCCTTATGTAATAGGCGGGGTATCCGGCTGGGTACATAACATGATTAACCTGTTTCCCGACATTGAATTTTACCTGGTAACAATCGTTGCCGACAGAAGTTTCAGAGGGAAGTTCACATATAAGTTACCTAAAAATCTTACAAAAGTTTTTGAGATTTATCTTCAGGATGTGGAATGGACCGGAAATTCAAAGGCAAAAAAGAACAGGGTAAATTTAAGTAAAAGGGAAACTTTGGCTTTAAGAAGCTTAATAATCGGTGAAGACGTAGACTGGGTAACGGTCTTTCGTATGTTTAACCGGCAGGACATATCCGTCAATAATTTGCTTATGAGCCCTCAGTTTTTGGAAATTACAAAGGAATTTTATAATATGAAATATGTGGATATTACTTTTTCGGATTTTTTGTGGACCTTAAGATCTATTTATCTTCCTTTATTTTTGGTGTTAAAAGCGGTCCCCCCTAAAGCAGACATATACCACAGCGTATCAACCGGTTATGCAGGAATAGTAGGATGTAAAGCTTTATCGCTTTATCCGGATGCCAGGCTTTTAATCAGCGAACACGGTATATACACAAGAGAACGGGAGGAAGAAATCATAAAGGCCAAATGGGTCCAAAATATTTATAAAAATATATGGATAGAACAGTTTAGAAAGCTGTCTAAGGGTGCTTATTATTTTGCTGATCTGGTAACATCCCTTTTTGAGGAAGCAAGATCCCTGCAAATTGATTTGGGCTGCCCCATAAGTAAAACAGTTATCACTCCCAACGGTATAGATGCCGAGGCCTTTAAGAATATTCCCGTAAAAGATCCCGATGATCCTTATATAAATATTGGGGCTATAATACGGGTAACACCTATAAAAGACGTAAAGACCATGATAAATGCATTTTATTTTGCCTATAAGAAGCAGCCAAGACTTAAGCTGTGGATTATGGGGCCATTGGATGAAAATCCGGAATATGTAGAAGAATGTTTTGAACTGGTAAGGATGTTGAAGGCTGACAATATTGTTTTTACCGGAAAAATCCACACTCAGGATTATATAGGGAAAATGGATTTTATGATTCTTACCAGTATAAGTGAAGGCCAGCCTTTATCGATCCTTGAAGGTTTTGCAGCCAAAAAACCGTGTATAACAACTAATGTAGGAAACTGCTACGGCCTTATCTACGGTGAAAATGACAATTTTGGCGATGCGGGAATTGTTGTACCCGTAATGAATATATCGGAAATATCGGAAGCAATTCTAAAACTTGCAAATAACCCCGATCTGGTTAAAAAAATGGGAGAAAACGGTTATAAGAGGCTTATGTATCGTTACAGAAATGAACATATGGAAGAAACTTACCGAAGAATTTACAAGACTTTGGCGCATATGAGCAATGTAGAGTTTCCGGAGGAAAAATCCGTATCATAACTATTATACCTAAAAGGTGATAAATATGGCCGGTATAGGCGTACAGCTAAACAGAATATTCAATAAAAATACCGTTACAACCTCAATATACGGAATAGGGTTTAGTTTTACTTACACAATCGCACCCATGCTTTCTATAATCGGCTGCTTGCTTGCCATGTACAAGGTATTGGGATTTGACTCAGTCGGTTTTACAGAAAGAGAGTTGTTTTCCTGCAGTGTGCTTTATATATTTATTTTTTCTATGCTGACTTCGTCACCATTTAATTCGGTATTATCAAAATATCAGACAGATAAAATTTATGAGCAGAAATATGAGGATATCAGGCCCTGTATTATTGTGGGAACAATTACAAACCTGACTTTTTCATCATTGATTGCAATTCCATTTTGTATTAGGGCCGTTCTTAAAGGAATACCGATTTACTATATGTTTACGGTCTATATGGGATATTTGGGTTTTTGCCTGACCCTTTCAACTATGGTTTATAATTCAATACTTAAACAGTATAAAAAAATGTGCGCATATTTTGTTATATCTATGGGATTGACATTTGTACTGTCTTTAATATTCAAACATATTTTCAACTTCAGTATTACCTACAGTATGCTGCTTGCTTTAACCGTCGGATTTTTGCTGATAGCTTCCCTGGAACTAGCCAATGTACTTAGGTATTTTACTACAAACAGTAATAATTACAGGGATATTTTGCATTATTACCGCATATACTGGAAACTTATTGCGGCAAATTTCTTATATACTTTAGGTTTGTTTTCCCATAACTTTGTATTTTGGATGCAGCCGTGGAGGCTTGTGGTTTTTGATACATATGTGTGCAATCAACCTTATGATATGGCTTCTTTCCTGGCCATGTTTACGAATATATCGGCAGGAGTTTTCTTTATATCAAGAGTGGAAATGCATTTTCATGAAAAATACAAAAATTATATGGAGGCTATCATCGGAGGAAAACTGGACACCATTGAAAAGACTAAAAAGAGAATGTTTCAGGTACTTTCCTCGCAGTTGATAACCCTGGCTCATTTTCAGTTTATTATAACAGTTATAATTTATTTAATTGCCGTTACTGTGCTTCCGACAATAGGCTTTTCAGGTCTGGTTATGGAGATTTATCCGCTTCTTACGGTGGGCTATTATATAACATTTATTATGTATTCCGAGCTTTTGTTCCTGTATTATTTTAACGACCTTACAGGCGGAATGATAAACGGCCTGTTATTTACCGTATTTTCCGTAATAGGGTCCTTATTTTCCGCCAATTTTAACCCTTTGTGGTATGGAGCAGGTTTTACGATGGCGGGATTTATATCTTTTACATATTCCTATTTCAGGCTCAGGTGGATTGAAAAAAATATCGATATCCATGTCTTTTGCAGGGGTACGATTGTAGAAAGAGTAAATCAAAAGATGCCAAGACAGGATGTTTACAATATATATGACACCGGTAAAATCGACACTAGGGCAGGGTGACAATTATTAATTTTAATTTTAAAGGAGGAGAATATGTCTATATCATTAAGATTACTTGTTTGTCTGGCCGGAATAATATTTATTTATATGGCCAGGAAGGCAAATATAGCCAGAAAAATGACAGAAAAGCAAAGTCTGTTCTGGATTATCGGCGGAATGATTATCTTCACTTTCGGGTTAATACCAAAATTGGTATATTTTGTTTCAGACATTTTTTCCGTAGAATATCCGCCGTCAATAATATTTGCCATATCAATTATACTTGTTTTCTTTGGGATATTTAACTGCTACAAAACCAATGCCGAGCTAACCGTCCGGGTACAGGAACTTGCCATGCAAATTTCTTTGCTGAATGATGAAAACCAGCAGCTTAAAGGGATTTTAAATGACATGAAACAAAATGAAACAGCCAAAAATTCGGAGAATTTAATTGCATGAAAAAACTGCTGTTTGTCATAAATACTATGGGCCGGGCCGGGGCTGAAAAAGCATTGGTTGAATTGCTAAGAAAGTTAAGTTCCATGGAAAAATACGAGTTATTTCTATATTCTATAATTCCATGCGGTGAGTTATTTAAGTCAGTTCCGGAAAAGGTACAAATACTAAATAAACGTACATATGAATGTTCTGTAACTTCAGTCCGGGGTCGCCTGATTATAATTTGCAAAATTGTACAGGCCTTTTTCTATAAGCTGACAGGTTTCAGGCAGATAAGATATTTGCTTGGAAACATTAAAGAACAAAAAGCTTCGGGAAGAAAACTTCAGTATGATAAGCTTTTTTGGAGATTGCTAGCCGAAGGAAGGGCAGGACTTTCAGATACTTATGATCTGGCGGTGGCTTATATTGAAGGGGCTTCCACCTATTTTCTGGCTGACAAGGTTAAGGCAGGCAAGAAAGCTGCATTTGTACATATAGATTATGAACGGGCTGGATATACACCTTTTATGGACCGGGACTGTTACGGGAAAATGGACAGGATTTATGTGGTATCCAAAGGAGTAGAAGAGAAGTTTTGTAATACATATCCCGAATACAGAAAGAAAGTAAGGCTGTTCAGAAATCTGCTTAATAAGGATGAAATAATAGAAATGGCCAATATCGGAACAGGCTTTACCGATGATTTTGACGGGATACGGCTGGTGACGGTAGGACGATTACATTATCAGAAAGGTTATGATGTTGCCGTTGAGGCTCTGGCAAAAATTACAAAAGACGGTTACAATGTCCGCTGGTATGTTATCGGAGAAGGGCCGGAAAGGGTAAGACTCGAAAAACTTATAAAAAAGTATGGCTTAGAAAGCTCATTTATCCTTATGGGCAGAAAGGACAATCCATACCCCTATGTCAAACAGGCTGACATATATGTCCATGCTAGCAGATACGAAGGGAAAAGCATAGCAATTGAAGAAGCACAAATTTTAGGAAAAGCCATAGTGGCCTCCGACTGTACCGGAAACAGCGAGCAAATCGTTTCAGGCCATGATGGCGTTTTATTCCCTCTTAATGCGGAAAACATTGCAAATGAAATAAAATGGCTTATAGATAATCCGGCAATTCGGGCCAAATACGAAAAAAATACCAAGGGGAAAAAACTTGAATATCCTGAAGATATCGATGACATGCTGGCACTGATAAATACTTGATACGGAGTTGATGTTATATGAATGAAGTATTAATCATTATCCCGGCATTTAATGAAGAAAAGAACATAGTTAAGTTGTTTGAAAAATTGTGTGTACCTAAAATCAGAAGCTTTGCGGATATATTGGTTATAAACGACGGGTCAAGCGACAGTACGGAAAACATAGCAAGATCTTATGATGTTTCGATTATAACTCATGTTTTTAATCTTGGTTACGGATCTGCCCTGCAGGTCGGCTATAAGTATGCAGTAAGGAACAATTACAATTATGTAATACAACTGGATGCCGACGGACAGCACAGTGTCGATAATATAGCTCATATATACAAATGCCTTACTAGCAAGGATGAAAACGGAAATACACCGGATATAGTTATCGGATCAAGATTTTTAAAAGGAAGCAAAGCCTATAAAATATCTCCGATAAAAAGGGTTTCCATAGCATATTTTTCCTGGCTTATAAAACTGATAACAGGCGAGGTTATTACCGATCCTACTTCGGGACTGCAGGGCTTAAGCCGAAGAGCTTTTAAATATTATTCTGAATTTGGTAATTTTGATTACTTTTATCCTGATGCCAATATGATTATCCAGATGATTCTTTTAGGTTTCCGCGTAAAAGAAACTACTTCAATAATGTATGAAAGAAAAAACGGTGTAAGTATGCATAAGGGAATCTTAAAGCAGCTTTCATATATGATGATTATGCCCCTTAGTATATGGACTATTGTTGTTAGGGTTAAAAAGAAAATGCAAAAATCAATTTAACGGAAGGTACATACGATATGTTTCTAAAAGGTCGGGATAAGATAATCAAATGGGATTCTTTTTCGTCAACTGAAATAGACAAAGCAATATCAAATCCGTATTGCGGATTTTACTTAATATATAGGTTTTATGCGAATCCGCATAAAAACATTGAAGAAAACATAATATTGGAAGATACGGTTATTATTTCAAATCATCAGATTTGCCTTATAGAAATTAATCTGATTGATTATAATGACAGGTCTTTATCTGTTGACGCCCTAAAAAATATAGAAAACATATTTCAATATTTTATAATTCATAAAAAGCAGCTGATAGTAAGGTTTGTATATGACTGGGAAGGAAAAGGTGTATTAAGTGAACCGAAAGATATCGGCATTATATTAAATCATATGGAACAGCTTTCAGGAATCTTAAAAGACCTGGAAAGGCATATTTATATTATTCAGGGCTTGTTTATCGGCAGCTGGGGAGAAATGCACAATTCAAGATACTTAAGCGAGCGCCATATAATTACATTGGCAAAAAAATTATATGACTGCTCGGGCAAAAGCACCCAGATTGCTTTAAGATGCCCCAGTTTCTGGAGAATGATTGCCCGGTCATATCAGCCTCTTGATGAGAAAGCGGCTTATTCGGAAACTTTTAAAGCCAGATTTTCATTGTTTAATGACGGTATGCTGGCTTCCGATACCGATTACGGAACATACGGCAATATATATTCAAAAGAAGCAAAAAATTACAGTGATAAGTGGATCAGGAAGGATGAAATCGATTTTCAGAATAAATTATGCAGGTTTGTTTCAAACGGCGGTGAGGTAATCAATAACTGCAGTTATAATGATGCGGAAAATGCGATTGAAGATTTAAGAAAAATGAAAGTATCCTACCTGCATTGCGCCTATGATATGCAGGTACTTAATAAGTGGAAGCAAACCAAATCGGGATTAAAAGCCCCTCTGTGGAAGAATAAATCCGCCTATGACTACATATGGGCTCATCTCGGTTACCGTTTTTTAATAAAAGATATAAAAGTTTCTGCAGGTCATGACAGAAATATTAAAGTAGCAATAAAAATATGCAATACCGGTTTTGCACCCTGTTATCATAAATTTGACGTTAAGATTTCTTTAGCCGGTGTAGGAAGCAACGAAATTTATGAATGTAAACCGGATACGGATACCCGTTTTTGGTTTCCCGATGAAATTGTCACATTGGAATCGATCATACCCGGAGAAAAATTAAAAGGAGACAAATATATACTGTGTTTTTCCATATATGATAGTCGTACAGGGCAATATATAAAAATTGCCAACAAATATAAAACAGAAGACCATAAAGGTTATTACCGGCTGGGTTACATAAAAATCAAAGCATAAATAATCGCATAATATATCGGTAGAAATGGCTTTAATGCTATAGTTGAATCAATTGATATGTAAATTTTATGATAAGCAAGGGAAGGCATATGTCAGAACCGTTATTGAATGTTGTGATAATAGCAAAAAAGAATACATCTCTTAGATTTAAAAATACGTTGGAGAGTATCATAAATCAGGAATATAAACCGGTTAATGTTATTGTTGTAGATACAAATGAACAGGACAGTGATTACAGTCTGGGGCTGCAGGAAGATTTGTCCGCATATAAAAATATAGAATATTTAAAAGTGGATTCTTCGGTATCAACTGCCAAAATCCGAAATATTATGCTTAAGCGCCTGGAAGGGGATTATATTGCCTTTTTAACCGGCAACGACACCTGGGATATACGGACAGCCCAGGCTGTTATTAAAGAATTTGAAGAAAATCCTGATATAAATGCAGTATGTATAAACGGCAAATTAACAGATGAAAGACAGGCAGATATCAGTGAAGAACCTCTGATAGAATCTTTAGTATATGACCGTACAAAATGGGTATTTTATAATCCGGCTAAAATATCTTCCCAGGTAATTTACAGAACAGCAGGAATTCTGGAAGCCGGTGGTTTTGATGAAGGATTTGACTTACTGTGCGATGCAGATATGCTGCTTCGATTAAGCAAAAATAACACAGTACTTATAAAAGCCGATTTTATGTGTGAGTGCCGTATTGGCGACAGTTATGCGGATTATGACCTGAAACTTTTTTATGAGTTAAAGAAAATCAGAATTAAATATATAGATTTGTATGTGCATGATAGGATACTGACTCAGAAGTTTTATGAGAAAATGACAGAACTGGCAGGGAAAAACTATTTGTGGCTTGATTTTGCTTTATTTAATGCTCTGTGCTTTGTTAATGCGCCTTATAAAACATTTTGCAAGACTCTTTCTAAGATCGGCAGATTTTTACGTTTTGTGGTTTTGTGGATACGCAGGGAAATTTCAATAGTAAAAGAAAGAATAAGCATTAGATACAGAATAATAAATCATAAAACATTGAATAAAAAGATACATACTTCAGATATATCCGGAATGATAGGCGATAAAAATGATATATCTTTTATATCGGCAAGAGATTACAACGAACGAAGCTCATTTGATTATGCTTTCAATAAGAAAATAAGAAAGGTTATAATTCCTGAGCATGTAAAAACTATCAAAAAAGGCATGTTCTATGGATGCGAAAATTTGGTTTCGGTAGAAATACCTGCGTCAGTTACCAGGATTGAAGATCATGCCTTTCATAACTGCATTAATCTTCGCTATGTTAAATTCGGAGATAACAGCAGGTTAAGCAAAATCGGAAATTACGCATTTGCAGGATGTAGCTCTCTGGAAGAAATCAATATTGCTCCGGTTACAGAGATTGGCTCCTTTGCTTTTGCCAGATGCTGTTCATTAAAAACATTAAGCTTTGCAAAAAGCCGTTACTTTTCGTCAGGTATTGAAAAACTGTCCCGGTACGTCTTTGCCGGATGCACTAATTTATCTTCCGTGGAGTTTGAAAATAACAGTTTACTTGAAGTTATTGAGGATAAAGCATTTTTTGGATGCAGTAGCCTTAAGAAAATTCTTATAACCGGCAGAGTAAAAAAAATAGGAAATTATGCTTTTGCATATTGCTCTGAGCTTGAATCGGTTGCAATTCTTAATATAGATACAATAGAAACCATCGGAAAAGGGGCTTTTATGCACTGTAAAAAACTGCCTTACTTTCAGTTTCCCAGCGGCATAAAAAGAATACGACACAGGACTTTTTATGGGTGTTTGAGATTAAAATCAGTAAAAATACCAAAGAAAATACTTTCAATAAATTATCAGGCTTTCGGCAAATGTCCCATGCTGAAAAGTGCGGTTATTCTATCCGGAGATGTTATGATATCGGCTAAAGCATTTGAAAAGCATACAAAGATTCAAATAAAAGATAGTCTTAATACGAATCAGATATATAGAGCTTGAAATCAGGGTGATTAAAATTAGTAGATGATAATTAAGAAATCATTAAGTAAAACATAATGAAAATTAATTTATAGTAATCAAATATGATAAGTAAAACTTAAGGGAAATAATTATTGGCATAAAATAAAATAATGGGCAGATTTCAAATAAAATGCAAAAAAGAACAGGATAGATAAAAATGAACAAAGATGAAAGAATGAATTATTTATACAGTGTAATTTACAGGATGTCAATCTGTGTACTTCCGCTTGTTGTGACGTCTTATATTGCCAGGGTACTTGGAGCGGAAAACACAGGATTATATGCATTTTCCAGTACAGTTGCCTGTTATTTTATAATGTTCGGTAAGTTGGGTCTTGATAACTATGGCAGCAGAACCATAGCTTCCTGCAAAGATGATGCCCAAATTTTGAGTCTTGCCTTTTTTGGCATCTTCGTAATGCAGATGATTACTTCAATATTATCGATTTCAGTATATATTTTGCTTACGGTAACGGTATTTAAGAACAATCAGATTATTTATTGGCTGCAATTAATATATGTCGGTGCAATCCTGTTTGACTACAGTTGGTTTTTTTACGGTCTGGAGAAGTTTAAGATTACGACAATACGAAGCCTTATTTCAAGACTGCTGATAATAATCGGTGTGTTTGCTTTTGTAAAGTCAAAAGACGACCTGCCTGTATATACAGGCATAATGGCTGCTTGTTTTTTGCTGGAGCAGTTGTTTCTTCTGCCTTTTTTAATTGGTAAGGTTGACAGGGTAAGATTAAGAAAAGAAGATATTATATGCCATATAGCTCCAAATTTGAAACTGTTTGTCCCTTTGCTTGCATTAAGCATATATAATTGGATGGATAAAATTATGCTTGGAGCCATGCTAAAAAGCACGGCAGTTATTGCCTTTTATACATATGCGGAAAATATAATCAATCTTCCGAAAGGGATACTTACGGCGTTGGATACAGTTATGCTTCCCAGAATATCCAGTCTGGCTGCTAAAAGTCATAAGGAAGAAGGTATACGGAAAATGTTAAACTCAGTCAGGGTAAACAGTTTTATAGCCTGTGCCCTTGCTTTTGGAATAGCAGGCCTTGCACCGAATTTTATACCCTGGTTTTTGGGACAAGAATATAGGCCTTCAATAATTTTAACCATGCAGCTATCGGCAGCCATAATACCGATGAGTATAACAAACGTAATACAGACTCAATACCTGATACCATTTAAAAAAGAAAAGACATATATAAAATCGGTATCCCTGGGAGCCTTAATTAATTTTATCCTTAATGCGGTATTAATTCCCCTGTATGGGGCTGCCGGTGCGGTTATAGGAACCTTGGCGGCAGAAACTGCCGTATGCATATATCTGTTTACACGCATAAAAAATATTATGGGATTTAAAGAGCTTTTTTCTGCTCTTTGCCCATATTTACTGTGTGGAGTGCTGGAATTTATTGTGGTATATATACTCCTAAACTTAAAAATCCCTGCTTTTTTGCTTCTTATTATTCAGGTTATCGCAGGAGGCTGCATATATGTTTCAAGTAACTTAATTTTCGCCATATATATAAAAAAAGAATACCGTAATCTGAAAGAAATTATTGATAGAATATAAATATAATTTTTTGTTAGCTTCATGAAAAATAAATGTTTAAATTAATGTATTAATTTTTGAAATACCGGATAATACAAAAACATGCCATATTCACAGGAACAATTAAAGAGGAGAGAAAAAAATGATTGTAGATACCGGAGCATATGTATTATCGATGATATCGGTATTAATAGGCTGCCTTGTCCGTGATTTTTTTATTCCGCTTTTTGTGTGGAGAAAACATTTAAAAGGCAAAAGCTTAACTTACCGGTTCTGGTTTTGTATTTTAACCCAGGCATTTATACAGATTAATTTGGTTTTAACACTTGGTATATTAAATATTCTTAACAGATATACATTTATAGGTTTTAATATTGCAATATATTCTTTGATTTTGTGGAATTTTTCGGACAAGAAGTTTTTTGAAAAATGCAGGAATGGCTTTTATGCCCTGTGGAATTCCTATAAGGAAGAATGGTTTACAAGATATATCATCAGTTTGGTTGGTAAACGAGGCAAAATAATTTTCAGGAATTTAAAAAGCCAAAAATTAAGAGATAAGGTTAAAAAACACTGGCTGGAAGGCCTGCTTTTATCCGGTATCATAGCTTATAATTTATGGTTTTTAACATATAATGTTTTTAATTATCATTGTTACCAATTTTCCGATATACCCGTCCATCAGTCCTGGATTTATGAGTTGGAACAGGGAAACTTGTTTTCTGACGGTATATATCCTTTCGGAATGCATATAATGATATATTTTGTCCGTATGGTCTTTGGCTTAAACTTACGGGAAATTTTACTTTATGCCGGGGCATATCAGTTTGTTATTCTGATTATAAGCGTTAATCTGTTGGCTAAGGAAATATTCGTCGGCAAATATATTCCGGCAGCAGCCATATTAATAGTAAGCCTGATGGTAAATCAGGGCCGTTACGGTGCATCGCTTCCTCAGGAAGCCGGCATGTATGCGGTAGTAGCCATAGCATATTTTATGGTCAGATATCTTCACAAAGAAAGGGAAAAATTGCTTATCCCCGGAGATTCAAGGCTAAAAAGATTATTACGCATAAACTTATACATAAACAAAAAATATATCAATTCTGAATTACTTCTGTTAATGATAAGTGTTTACCTGGTTATATCTTATCATTATTATACGGCCATAGCGGCTGTATTTGTAATATGTTCTTTGGGAATAGCCTATTTTCCTAGAATTTTAAAAAAGCATAATTTCGTTCCGATCTTTTTTTCCGGACTTATGGGAGCTTTAATTGCTGTTGTACCGATAGGAATTTGCCTGCTTAAAGGAATTCCTTTTGAGGCATCCATTGATTGGGCAAAGACCGTTATGGCAGGAGATGTATGGTTAGGCTCAACTCCTGAGTATAAAAGTACTCTGGCAAAAGCTTTGGGAAATGAAAATACATTTGATGATGGTGCCAAGGATAATTTAGATGCTGAAAATGATGAACTTGATATAACTGTGAGTACTAATTCAAAAATATCCCCTGTTCGGATGATAAATTATTACAAAAATTCATTATATGACTTTGGCTCCACAGTAATGTTCGGACCAACGGCAACCAAGCTGCTGTTTGCGTGTATGATGTCAGGAGTTGGGTGTGCGCTTATAATGCTTTTGTGGGGTAAATACAGGTATTTTGGTTGTGATTATCTGGCTTTGAATATTGTGATGCTTATATTTTTTACTGTCGGTGCATCACAGGCCCTCGGGATTCCTGAAGTTATCGCAGCAGCCAGGGCTTCAACTTTTGCTCAGCCATTTATAGGTATGATTTACTTAATGCCGGTTGATTTTATATTTAGAATCTTAAGTATATGGGAAAACAGATATTTTCAGACTTTATTAAAAGGAATTTCCCTTGCTGTGTGTGTCATGGCAGCATTCGTAATTATAAAGGCCGGCTGGTATCATAACTATTTTGACGTTAATCAGGCATATTATAACGAAGCGGAATATGTCCTTCGAAATATTAAAAAATCTTTTAAAAAATTTTCGTATACCATAGTTTCCCCGACGGAAGAGTACTACGATGTAATTGATCACGGCAGACATACGGAGTTGTCCCAGTTTGTAAATATGATCAGTAAAAATGAGGACAAGTTTATGTTTACTACGGATTATGTATTTTTCTTTATAGAAAAGCTGGTATTACAGGATTACAATTACGGAAGAGTTGAGGTGTCCCCTGAATTTGCTTTGAAAGATTTTGTATTTATGGAAGATGTTCAGGACTACTATTATCAGCGGGCGGTTATAGAATCCAAGGCATACTATTGGGCAAAAAAATTTAAGGAGATGTATCCGAAGAATTTTAAAGTTTATTTTGAAAATGACATTTTTGTAGTATATCTCCTGGAGCAAAACACCTATTATCCATATGATTTGCAGATCGATTATCTGGAAGACTTAAGAAAAATGACATACACCGATAATTTAAATCTGCATGATAGCAAAGGAATGTAAGAAAAGAAATCTTAAATTAAAAAGGGCATGATATTATGAAGGATATAAAAAAAATTGAAAATATAAAAAATAAAGAAAATGAAAAAGATGTGACTGACTATAAAAATGAATCTAAAAAGAATAAAGGTGAAAAAGTATTAATTAACAGTGTAATCAATAAAAAAATTAAAAACGATAAGAAAGAAATACTGTGTGTATCATTCAATGCCGACAATAATTATGCCAAATACCTTGGTATATCAATGCTGTCTTTATTTGAAGCAAATAAAAGCTTTAAAGGAATAGACGTTTACATAATGGATTGCGGCATATCTGATGAAAATAAAAAGAAGCTATCAAAAATTTGTGAAGAATATAAGAGGAATATTTTCTTTATATCCATGAAAGAATTAATCTCCGGCCTAAAACTTAATATGGGTCACAAAAAAATTGCCATAGCAGCCTATGCCAGACTGTTTCTTTCGTCGGTTATTCCGGATACATACGATAAAGTTCTTTATCTGGACTGCGATACAATTATTACGGACAATTTGCACAAACTATGGGAGACAAATCTGACCGGCTTTTTGGCAGCCGGAGTTCAGGATACGGTGGAAAGGTCTGCCGTAGTAAAAATCGGATTATCACAATCAGATTTATATGTCAATGCGGGAGTATTGCTTGCTAATCTGGCATATTGGAGAAAAGAAAATATAGAAGAACAATTTATTGATTTTATAGATAAGTTTAAGGGAAATGTACCTTTCCATGATCAGGGAATAATTAACGGAGTGTGCAATAAAAGGCTGCTAATCTTGCCTCCCAGATATAACGTAACTTCCAATATGTATTCATTTACGGCTAATACTATAAAACGGATATATTCCATAAAGAATTATTATCTGCAAAAAGATCTTGATGATGCCAGAGAAAATCCTGCCATACTTCATTTTACCACAGGACTTGTGGGAAGGCCCTGGGAAGAAAACTGTACCCATCCTATGAAGGCAGCATTTTTAAATGCTTTAGATAAATCGCCCTGGAAAGATGAGCCGCTTTTACCCGACAGCAGAAGATTAAGCTTAAAGGCATATACGTTTTTATACAGGCACTCGCCCTTGTTTATATCTGAAAATATATACCGGATAGGAAACCGTTTTAAAGAATTGGTATATTATTAAGTACACATATGGGCATTCTGGTGAATATTATAATCTATAGTAATTCCATTGGGAGTGCATTATGGGTTATTTCATCAGAATGAAAGACGGTGTAAATATATTTGTCCAGGTCTTAAACCCTCAGGGAAAAAAAACCATAGTATTTTTACACGGATGGCCTGGAAATCACAACCTGTTTGAATACCAGTTAGATAAGCTTCCTAAATTAGGTTACAGATGTATCGGTATTGACCAAAGAGGTTTCGGACAATCGGATAAGCCATTCCATGGTTATGATTACAATACCTTGGCGGATGATGTAAGAGGAGTTGTAGAAGCTCTGGACTTGCATGACTTTATTCTGGCGGGCCATTCTACCGGCGGTGCCATAGCAGTCAGGTATATGGGACGGCATAACGGTTATGGGGTATCCAAGCTGGTCTTGATAGCAGCGGCAGCACCCAGTTTAATAAAACGGCCTAATTTTCCTTACGGTGTAAGCAAAGAAAGTATATTGCAAACCATAGAGGATACCTATAATGACCGCCCTCAGATGCTGAGGAATTTCGGAGATAAGTTTTTCTTTAAGCATACATCGAAAGCCTTTTCAGATTGGTTCTTTCAGCTGGGCTTGCAGGCTGCGGGATGGGCTACGGCTGCCGTAGCGGAGACATGGATAAAAGAAGTCTTGTTTATGGACCTGGAATCAATTAGGGTACCTACCCTGATAATTCACGGTATTCATGATAAAATAGTTCCGTTTGAGCTAGGAGAGATCCAAAAAAGAATGATAAAAAATTCCGTATTGATACCGTTTGAATTCTCAGGCCACGGATCTTTCTATGACCAGAAGGATGAATTTAACGATATAATGGTAAAGTTTATTGAGAACAGATTAAATATAAGCTAAAAAAGGTCGGTTATATCCGGCCTTATTTTTTAGAAACTGAATTTATAAAAATAATCTAAGGCATTTTTCCAATTAATATTGTTTCATGGACTTGCAGTTATGCATATGATAAAAATACAAAGTAGAAGCAAGATTATATTTTATAATTTAATATTGAAAAATCTGAACAGGCCATAAACTTTTAAAGTTTAGGGAGCCGGGCCGTTATTCGGCAGCAGAAAGTGTGTGCATAAGCAAGCCGACACATCTGTGGGACAGTGATTTGTTCCATGGGTGTGTTTTTTTCTAAAGAAAAGTTTGGTGATTTATATAAAAACTGCCTATTAATTTATACTTTATGTTTATGTATTCCAAGCACTTTAATTTTGTGATAAAAGGTAATTTTTTTCAAGCCGGACCAATTAAAAATCACAAATGACCTGTATTAAACAAAAAGTATATACTGAAATTTTGATTTATAGAAGCTTTGGGGGGTGGGTATATATTAGAAAAATATCGTATGACAAAATTGCCATGAAGGTTTCATGGATCAGCATAGCCATAAATGTTTTATTAAGTATTTTTAAACTTACAGCAGGCCTTATGGCAAACTCGGCAGCTATGATTTCCGATGCTGTTCATACAATATCGGATGTAATAAGTACATTTGTTGTTATAATAGGAGTTAAAATGTCATGTAAGGAAGCAGACAGTAAACATCCGTATGGCCACGAACGTTTTGAATGTGTCGCAGCATTAATATTGTCAATTTTCCTTTTTTTAATAGGAGGCGCTATAGGCTATAGCGGAATAAAAAAAGCATATAAAGGCCTTTTTACAAAGCCTGAAATGCCGGGCTATCTTGCTTTAATTGCTTCGGTAATTTCAATAATTGTTAAGGAAGGTTTGTATCGGTATGCAAAAATTGCGGCTAAAAAGATTAACAGCGGGGCCTTACTTGCCGATGCCTGGCATCATCGATCCGATGCATTATCGTCTTTCGGAAGTTTAGTTGGTATAATAGGAGCAAGGTTTGGATTATATTTTATGGACCCTTTGGCCGGAGAAGTTATTTGCATTATGATAATTATATCTTCTGTTTCTATATTTCTTGATGCTATTGGCAAGATGACCGATAAATCCTGTGATAAAAAAATTTTAGAAGAAATGGTAGATATAATATTGCAACAGGAAGGGGTTATCGGTGTTGATAAAATAACTACCAGGCTTTTTGGCAATAAAATATATGTTGATGTTGAAATAAGGGCTGACGGTAGTGAAAGTCTTGCAACGACCCATGAGATAGCCCACAGAGTACATGATATAATAGAAGCAAAATTTGAAAATGTAAAACACTGTATGGTTCATGTAAATCCGGACTGAAAAATAATAAACATTTTAAGATCGAATGTTTACAGGCAATCCTGTATTATTTCAAAATGGAAATAGCAGGATTGCCCCTTTTTTATGAAAAATATTAATCAGCATTAAACAGGTGTGTCACAGTTGAGTATTATGTCATATTATAAACACATATGGGGAATTTTGTCATATTATATTACTAGAAATAAAGTAAAGGAGGGTATGGATATGTGTATTAAGAGGTGTTCGTGCAGTGGGATCGTGAAAAATTACAAAGGGAATACCTATGCGGATATATGCCCTAAAGGCAAGTTAAAACACAGCTTTGTGACATTTCCTGAGATTTTCAGATCTCTTACGGTAGAAAAGCCGAATTGTTATAGCATAGGAAATGTCGACTACCTGACTACCGGAGGAACCGGGCTTTTAAATTTTCACGGCAAAGAAATTGAAGGGCTATATACTCTGATTTTGGCAGATACAGGATCCCAAACCGACAGATTTGCATTTGAGTTCTTAGCGACTCTTCCTTCGGGAAGTTCTGTGGCTGTTTTTATATCTTTTGCGGCAAATGTTACGGTATGTAAATGTAAACGCTGCAAGAAGATGAAAAAGCAGGCAGACAAGACCGATAAAGAGATGAAAGTACCGATTGATTTGTCTCATTTCGGAAACTATGCCAGAATGTTGGTTTTTCACCCCAACGGAAGAGTAGATGAAGAAGACTTAATAGGCTGTTCATATTACAAATAGTACATTAAATAAAAAGAGGCTGTTTTATAATATAATCAGGATACGTTTATGGTCCTGTAATATTATGAAACAGCCTCTTAAACTAATACTATATAAAATTAATTTATTTTATTAACCTTCTTATGTCGTTATTTTTTATTAAATAATTATGTTAAATATTATATTTTTATATTATATATATATTATATTTTATTGCTTACAATTTTACTGATCTAAATAAAAATTATTATCTAGTATGCTTGAATTTATCAGACCGTATTTATATAATGTACATGTGAGAAGAACAGTTTTATCTGGATTACTTATCAAAAGACTTACAAATGTGAAGGCGGGAATGTAGTGTACTCTCTATTATTGGCTCTTATTTATATTGCTTTTATCAGTCTGGGACTTCCGGACTCCTTGCTTGGCTCGGCATGGCCGGTCATGTATGAGCAGCTGGAAGTGCCGATTTCTTATGCGGGAATTGTGACAATGATTATTGCCGGAGGCTCTGTTATCTCTGGAATTTTATCCGACAGATTAACGAAAAAATTCGGTGCTGGAGTAGTCACTGTCACCAGCGTTATGATGACTGCAGTCGCTCTTATGGGATTTTCGTTTTCTGATTCTTATATTTTATTATGCCTATGGGCTTTACCCTATGGCTTTGGTGCCGGTGGGGTCGATGCGGCATTAAACAATTATGTGGCTTTACACTATGCAGCAAGGCATATGAGCTGGCTGCATTGTTTTTGGGGTGTAGGGGCAACTATAAGTCCCTATATTATGGGGTATAGCCTTACAAAAGGTTACGGTTGGAACAACGGCTATCGTTTTGTAGGAATCTTGCAGCTGATACTGACTGCCATACTATTTACAAGCCTTCCTCTCTGGAAAAGAAATAATAACGGTGATAAAGAAGATGAATCAAATTCAAAATCCTTAAGTTTAATAGAGATTCTCAATATCAGAGGGGTCAAATTAATATTGGCTGCATTTTTCGCTTACTGTTCCCTTGAATCTACAGCAGGATTGTGGGCGAGCAGTTATTTGGCGAATTATCGGGGAGTAGACCCTGAAATTGCCGCCACTTTTGCTTCTTTATTTTATATCGGAATAACTGTCGGCCGTTTTCTTACCGGTTTTATTTCCGAAAAATTAGGAGACAAGCTGCTGATAAGATATGGAATTGGGATTATAACAGCAGGGTTAATTATGGTACTTTTACCCTTAAATGGCAATATGGTGGCTTTAGGCGGAATTGTAATCACTGGGCTTGGTTGTGCCCCCATATTTCCTGCTGTTATTCATGCCACACCTTCAAACTTTGGAAAAGAACACTCTCAGTCAATAATAGGTGTTCAGATGGCGGGGGCATATATAGGAACTACTTTTATGCCTATGCTGTTCGGATTTATAGCAGATAATATAAGTATCGGATTATATCCTATATATTTGCTTGTCTTTACCCTCCTTATGGCACTTATGACAGAAATGCTGAATAACAAATTAGAAAAAGAGATAGTAAAAAAGACCTTATAAATATGAATACGGAAGGAGGAGTTTTTATGGAAACTTCTAGTGTACTTTTGGCTTTTGCCCTTACTTTAATAGCCGGCCTTTCAACCGGAATAGGCAGTGCTTTATCCCTGCTTACCAAACGGACAAACACAAAATTTTTGTCCATATCCTTGGGATTTTCTGCCGGTGTTATGATTTATGTTTCTTTTGTTGAAATATTTGTACAGGCAAAAGATTCTTTGGTTTCGGAATTGGGAGAAACCGTCGGGTCTTGGGTTACTGTGGGAGGATTTTTCTTTGGGATGCTTCTAATCGGATTAATTGATAAGTTTGTTCCCTCAGCGGAGAATCCTCATGAGATACATACGGTAGAGGAAATGGACGGAACCAGCGAACATCATAAAAAAAATCTTATGAGAATGGGTATTTTAACGGCTCTGGCTCTGGGTATTCATAACTTTCCGGAAGGCCTTGCTACATTTACGTCTGCTTTAAAAGATCCCAGTTTGGGTATACCGATAACTGTAGCCATAGCCTTACACAATATTCCTGAAGGTATAGCAGTTGCAGTTCCTATATTTTATGCTACCGGAGACAGAAAAAAGGCTTTCAGGCTATCTTTTCTATCCGGTTTGTCAGAACCTATAGGTGCTTTGATAGGATATATATTCCTGTTCCGCTTTTTCAATGATATAATGTTTGGATTGATATTTGCGGCGGTAGCGGGAATTATGGTCTATATAAGCCTGGACGAACTGCTTCCTTCAGCAAGAGAATTTGGGGAACATCATCAGTCTATGCTAGGTCTTGTAGCAGGAATGGTATTAATGGCATTAAGTCTTTTGCTGTTGTAATAATTTCTAATATGTAATAATTTCTAATATTTAAATAGTTTATATGGAAAATAGTACTCGTACGGTTAAAATGAACCGGTCTCCAAGAGTAATAATTTAGGTATAACTTTTGGAGACGGTTTATTTTTTTTAGTACTATTTTTTTACAGATTTTATTTCGAAGGCTTAGTGCTGACTGTATCATAATTAGTTTTAAAAATAAAAGCACAATATTATAACCTAGCTATTTTAAAAACCCATTTTTTCAGGAAACGGAACGGTATTTAAATTCTTATCTTTATACAAGTTTATATACAGTATTTGGTTATCGTTATCAAGGACTGTAAGAGCAATTTTATTTTGATATTGTTTCTTAATTTACTTTCTGTATGTAATAACCTGCTTGTTTTAGCTTATATGCTATTTTACCGGTAATACAGTTGTGTTTTAAAATACAGATAAAAACACATTAATAATACTCTAAGCAATGATTGTTAATGGTTGTTGTCGGTTAATTTATATTATCGTCTTATAAAAAATTAATTAAAATGTGTATGTATAGTGTTAAAATCTAATTAAATTTTAAATTTATAATAGTGGTATATTTTAATGAATAAAGATAAAATATAAGGAAAAAAGTGGCATAAATTAATAAATCCCTTATTCATTTTACAGGAGGCATTATGAGAAAATATATTAGAATTCTGATAATTTCTGTGGCATTGTTATTTTCAGTGTTTGTGTCTGTGAATTTTAATCCCAAGAAAGCTTTTGCCAAAGAGGATTTGTATGTCAGGGACTGGACAATTTATGCTGCCCTGAAAGAAAACGGAGATCTTAAAATTACCGAGGATATTTCCTATGAATTTAATGAAAAATTTAACGGAATATATCGGTATATAGACCTTAACGAAACTTACTCTATAACCGATATCGTAGTCAAGGAAATTGAAAGCGGAAAATTAAAAAATTTTGCTTTAAAAGAAAAAGCAAAAAACGGAGATGAAGGAGTATATACGGTTGAAAAGAAAAAGGATAAAACTATTATTAAAATTTTTTCTCCCTCAAACGACGAAGTAAAAACATTCAGAATCAGTTATATCATAAATAATGCTGCAACAAAATATAACGATACCGGTGAACTTTACTATAAATTTCTTGATAAAGACAACGAAACATTTATCGAAAACTTTACAGTTTATATTGATTTGCCTTTTGATGACGGCAGTGACCGGGTAAAAATATTTGCCCACGGACCGTCTAACGGAACAATAAATAAGATTGACGGCACTTATAATACCTTGCGTTATCAACTTAAGACTACAAATGTAGAATCTAATACCCACATTGAAACAAGACTTCTGTTTCCTCCCGAATATATTAGAGAATCCACAAATATTGTAAACAAGGACCGTTATCAGGAAATATTGGCTGAAGAAACGGCATTGCAAAAAATATCAGAACAGCAAAGAATAAAAAAAGAATTTAAAAAAGCGCTGTTAGGCAGGATTTCTTTAATTATAAGTAGCATCAGTATTTTTGTTTTCATTGTTATATGGGTCATTTGCAGAAGAAAAGTCGAGCAAGATACTGTAAACAGAGTATATAAAGATATTCCCGAAGATTGTACGCCCGCATTGGCCGCTTATATAACAGGTTTATCAATTAATGCTAATATATTCTTCGCAACAGTCCTTGACTTGTTCTGCAAAGGATATTTAAAAATAAAACGCAGTAAAGATAATAAAGAAGCATCAATAAATGATAACTATATCATTTATAAAACAAAGGATGCGGACAATACTTTGCTGCATCATGAAAGATATTTTATGACCTGGCTGTTTAACGATTTAGGAGACGGAAATTCCGTATGCTTAAAGGATATAGAAAACTACAGCAGGCAAAGTCCTCAAAAATTCAATAAAGCTATGATGACCTGGAAGAATAAAATAAAAGAAGAAGCTTTTAGGAGAGGATATTTTGACAACAGCAAGAGTGTTCATGGTTTAGTTTTAATTACACTTTCAGTTGCTTGTATAATTTTAGGATTTATTACAGTAATAAATAAAAACATAATAGGACTTTTCGATTTGGCTGCAGGTATAGTTTTGCTGATATATGGCTTATGCCTTTTTTACAGATTATCCGATAAAGGATATATACTATGCAGAAAATGGAAAGGCTTTACAAGATACATGAAACAGCTTAAACCTAACTTATCGGCAGAAGATGTAGCAGATCCATTAGATAAATCTTTGATATATGCTCTTGGGTTTGGAATATTAAAGAAGGATATTCTTTCTTTAGGCCATGATTTCTATACAGAAGACGGATGGTTGTTTTGGTATGTCCTTTTTGCGGATACATCGAGCAATACATTTAGTGAGAGTATAAATAATTCATTTGCAGACAACTCTTCTTATGTCGGAAGCTTCTCAGACGGAGGCGGAGGCGGTATAGGCGGAGGAGGAACCGGTGGTTTTTAGTTTCTATATAAGAAAAACGTATAAATTATAGAATTTATAGGTATAATTATAGGATATTTTTATGAAAGTTGACCAAGGAATCGTTTCATGATAAAATTTTTAGATAAAGGAGGATATATTTTCTAAATGTAGGAGGAAAATGTGATGGTGAAATTAGGGAAAATGTTATTTCTTTTTACAATCCTTACGGCTTTTATAATAGTCGGAGGATGCTCCCAAAAAGGAAAAAATATTTCAGACTTAAACACCGGCATAAATGATTCAAATGAAGCTTCGGAAGAAGATAAGCTGACAGACAACAATGAAACTGAAAAAGACGATAATAGTGATACAAGTGAGCAAAATAAAGATAATGAAAATGCAGAAGGCGAAAAAGAAGAGAGGACTGTAAGTGACTTACCGTTAGTTGAAGGCGGAATAAAGGGAGTATTTGGACTTCATGATTTGTATGCCGGCACATGTATCAATACATTAGCTATTACAGTTTATTCCGATCATATTCTGGAAAATTACAACAGCATCACGCTGGAGAATGACATGAAACCGGAAGCTATATTAAACCATCAAAAAAGTATAGAAGCCGGAGATATTGTAGTAGAGTATTCCCAAAGTACAATCAAGCAATTGGATTGGGCTAAAAATAATAATATGAAAGCAAGAGGCCATGTACTGGTTTGGTACAGCCAGACTCCCAACTGGATTTTTTACGAAGATTTTAATACAAGTAAGGAACTTGTTGACAGAGAAACCATGCTTGCCAGAATGGAAAGCTATATAAAGCAGAATTTTGAGCTGCTGGAAGAACTGGGTTACTCAGATATGTTTTATGCTTATGATATTGTAAATGAGGCAGTACTAGATGACGGTTCTTTAAGAGACTGCCTTTGGAAACAGGTTATTGGCGATGATTATATCTGGTATGCATTTTACTATGCCGATAAATACGCTCCGGAACATATAAAACTTTATTACAATGACTACAATGAGCAGTTTAAGACTTCTTATATAATTGATCTGGTAAATACTTTAGTTGATGAGAACGGCAGGTATTTAATTGATGGTATCGGTTGTCAGGCACATTTATATACAAAGGATTCAATTGATGATTACATAAAAACACTGGAGGCATTCAGTGCCACAGGATTGGATGTTCAGATTACAGAAATTGATGTAAGCCTTGGAACATGGCAAGAAATTTTACAGCCTACCGAGGAAAATCTGAAAGAACAGGGACGATATTATTATGACCTTATTAAAAGGATAATCGACGGCAAAGCTCTGGGAACAATCAATGTAAGCGGTATTACTTTCTGGGGTATTTCAGACGGAGTGTCCTGGAGAAAAGACCGCAGTCCTCTGCTTTTTGATTTGGAATTCAAACCGAAATATGCTTACTTCGGAGTTGTACAGGATTATGATCATGCAGGATTTAATTAAACATTAAGTGGTCTATGAAATTTAACTTGTTAATTATCTGTTCTCTTTTATAATAAGCTATTACAAAAATAAATCTGCTGTGATACTGATGCATATGCGGTCTAATAGATTTGCTTATGCTTATAATCACAGCAGATTTTTTTTGGAATTTTTTAAAAGGTATTATATTGGGGCGGCTTACTGTCAATAAACGAGTAAGCCGAACTTTTGAATAAATTCCATTATAAACAGATAATATATTCCTATGGAAAATGCAGAAAGTATATTTGGAGGAATTTGCCGTGAATGAGGGACTTGTAGTTGTTGTAAGGGCAATAATAAGTTTTTTTACTTTGCTTATACTTACAAAGTTTTTAGGAAAGGAGCAAATAAGTCAATTAACATTTTTTGATTATATTCTTGGTATTACGATAGGATCGATTGCTTCGGAAGCAACTGTAGATTTATCAAGCAGGGCATGGCCTCATTTTATAGGCCTGGTTTCATGGGCCGGCCTGGCTTTTTTAATGCAATTTATTACATTAAAATGGAGATATGCGGCAAAAGTAATAGAAGGGGAACCGACTATAGTTATAATGAACGGAAAGATTATGGAAAATGTTCTAAGAAAAATGAAATTTAGAATTTCTGATATATTAACCCTTCTTCGCAACCAGGGCATATTTGATTTGAATGAAGTTGATTATGCGATACTGGAACCTAACGGCAGTTTATCTGTTCTAAAAAAAGCGGAATATCTTCCCTTAACCCCTAAAGATATGAATATACCGGTTAAACCTACCGGTATCAGTACGGAACTGGTTTATGACGGAGTACTTATTGAAGAAAACTTAAGACAAATGAATAAGGATAAGAAATGGCTTTTGAGCCAGCTTAAGAAATATGGAATAAATGATATTTCAGAAGCATTTTTGGTTACATTAAATGATGCAGGAAGCCTATATGTAGATAAATATAAGGATAATATTAAAAAGGTAAAAGATATAGGTGACTATAAAGGTCCGCACTAGGAGGTCGTTTATGAGAAAATTCCTGATTTACGCAATCCCTATAACATCATTAATTATATTTATTTTGATAATGCAAAGCGGAAATATTCTAAAAAAACCTTTTGGAGATAATGACAACTTTCCTCAGGCAATAAACGATTTAATAGAAGCTGTAGGTAAAGAGTATTGGGATGTGGCAGACCAAAAAGTTGAAAGTTTGACAAAAGCCTGGAAAAAGGTTTTAAATCGGGTACAATTTAGTTCCGAAAGAGATGAAATTAATAAAATAAATATTTGCATAGCAAGAATTAAAGGAGCTATTATGGCAAAAGATAAAACAAATGCTCTAATGGAACTTTACGAAGCTTTTTATCATTGGGAAGACTTGGGCAGTTAAAAGTTATGTATAAATACCTGTTTTAACATACTTGCATTCCGTGATTTTCTATTTTATTATCTAAATAGTATTTATTTTTTCGATATTATCAAAAAAATACAGAATATGTAAAAAATAATTTATAAAATTTTGTCAATTAGACTGGAGATTTTTATGAAGAAACTTGTAATTGGCATATTAGCGCATGTGGATGCAGGTAAAACTACTCTTGCGGAAAGTATCTTATATCTTTCGGGCAGCATACGAAAATTGGGCAGAGTTGATCATAAAAATGCGTTTTTGGATAATTACGAACTTGAACGGGCCAGAGGAATTACAATTTTTTCAAAACAGGCGAGGTTTACCTATAATGATATGGAAGTAAATTTGCTTGATACCCCCGGCCACGTGGATTTTTCGGCAGAAATGGAGAGAACTCTTCAGGTTTTGGATTATGCCATCTTAGTTATAAGCGGCAGTGACGGTGTGCAGGGGCATACGGAAACATTATGGAAACTGCTTGACCGCTATAAAATCCCGACTTTTTTATTTATAAACAAAATGGATCTGGAAGTAGCAGACCGCCATACACTGATGAATGAGATAAAAAAGAAGCTAAACGAAGCTTGTTTAGATTTTTCGGACGATAATGATGAAATATTTTTGGAAAATGTGGCCATGTGTGACGAAAAGCTTCTTAATAAATATATTGAATCCGGAAGCATAGAATACAGTGATATTATTGAACTGATCTGTCAAAGAAAAGTATTTCCGTGTTATTTCGGCTCAGCATTAAAAATAGAGGGGGTAGAAGAATTCCTTAATGGACTAAACCGTTATACCAGTTCCAAGAAATATCCTCAAGCATTTGGAGCTAAGGTGTATAAAATAACCAGAGACGAACAGGGAACCAGACTTACCCATATAAAAGTTACAGGGGGCAGTTTGAAGGTTAAAATGCCTTTAACTAACCGTAAAGAAAATGGTATTGACAAAGTTAATATAAGCGCTTCTTATAAGCCTGAGGATATATGGGAAGAAAAAATAGACCAAATACGTATATATTCCGGAGCCAAATATGAAACGGTAGAAGAAATACAAGCCGGTGAGGTTTGTGCGGTTACCGGTTTAAGCAAAACCTATCCAGGAGAAGGACTTGGTATTGAAAAAGATTTGGATATGCCGTTTTTAAAACCTGTTCTTACTTATCAGCTGATTCTTCCGCCTGCCTGTAACGCATTTAGTATGCTATCAAAGCTAAAGCAGCTGGAAGAAGAAGACCCGACCTTACATATTGTTTGGCATGAAAAACTGCAGGAGATTCATATTCAGTTAATGGGCGAAGTACAGACAGAGATTCTAAAAACGCTTATACAGGAACGTTTTAACGTCGAAGTGGAATTTGGACCTGGAAATATTTTGTATAAAGAAACCATACTCGAGCCGGTAGTCGGAGTAGGTCATTTTGAACCTCTCAGACATTATGCGGAAGTACATCTTCTTTTAGAGCCTCTTAAGCCGGGTTCGGGGCTGGTTTTTGACAGTATCTGCAGTGAAGATAATCTGGAACGCAGCTGGCAAAGGCTTATACTTACCCATTTACAGGAAAAGGAACATTTAGGGGTATTAACAGGATCACCTATAACCGATATGAAAATAACCCTGGTTGCCGGCCGGGCTCATTTAAAACATACCGAGGGCGGTGATTTCAGACAGGCTACCTATCGGGCGGTCCGCCAAGGGTTAAAAAAAGCTAAAAGCGTCCTTCTTGAACCATATTATTCGTTTCGGATGGAAATTCCTGCCGAATGTGTAGGAAGGGCTATGACGGATATTCAAAGAATGAACGGAAGTTTTGATCCGCCGCAAGTAAGCGGCGATATGGCTGTCCTTTGCGGCTTTGCCCCTGTTGCTACCATGAACGGATATCAGGTGGAAGTCAAAGCCTATACCCACGGGAAAGGCAATCTGTTTTACACTCCGGACGGATACAGGCCTTGTCATAATCAGGAAGAAATAATAGCTAAAATCGGATATGACAGTGAGCTTGATCCCGACAATCCAACCGGATCGGTTTTCTGTTCCCACGGTGAAAGCTTTATAGTAAGCTGGGATCAGGTCGAAAAATTTATGCATATTGAAAATAATATGAAAGAGCTATTTGTTCAAAGCAGTAATGATGTTTTGCAAGATTCAGAAATAGATATAAAACCAGATAAGGCTTCCGACAATAAAAAAGATTTTTGGGAAGAAGAAAAAGAACTTGAGGAAATATTTACACGGACTTACGGCCCAATAAAGCAAAGCGCCGTATATACCCAAAGCAAACTTGGGTATGAGAAAAATCCGTACAAAAAAAGTAATTTGGATTATAAAAAAGATTACGGTAATAATTCCGGAAACAAGAATTTTAATAAACCGGTCAATGAATATCTTCTGGTTGACGGCTATAACATAATATATTCATGGGACGAACTTAGCGAACTGGCCAAAGATAATATGGATGCTGCAAGATACAGGCTGATGGATATTTTGTGTAATTATCAGGGATTTAAAAAATGCACCGTAATTCTGGTTTTTGATGCCTATAAAGTAAAAGGCGGACTGGGATCCGTGCAGGAGTATCATAATATCCACGTCGTGTATACAAAAGAGGCCGAAACGGCAGACCAATATATCGAAAAAGTAACCCATGAAGTGGCTAAGGAAAATCGTGTGGTAGTTGCCACTTCAGATGCGATAGAACAATTAATAATATTGGGTAAAGGAGCTACAAGGCTTTCGGCAAAAGAATTTAAAGAAGAAATAATGAGGGTAGAAAATATTATCCGGCAGGATTATCTTGGTAAGTATTCAAAAGGAAAAGCTTATCTTGGAGAAAAAATGCCTGAAAATATTAATGGGGATGATTGATTTAGTAAGCATGTCATATAAGGTATTGTTTTAGTAATAATTGATATAATTTTGATTGACAGTTTGTAAAAAAATAATAGTATATATATAATATTTCACATTAGCACATTAAAGTTATAAATCGGTAAGGTATTTTGGTACCTGACACTGTAAATAAACTATGAACAAAAATTTAACGATGTTCATTTTTTATTTACACTTTATTTACTGTACCTGACACCATATAAAAGGAGCATATCTATGGTAAAACACAGTTTAAAAAGCATTATTAGGACTCCCAAAAAATCTATCCTGTTTTTTATTCTGATTGGCCTTTTGGCCATGTTCTTAAGTATCGGTGCGGGAATGTACTATGCTGCTTATAATATGCTTCGGGATGCGGACGAAACATTTACTACAGTAGTAGAATTAAATTTTCTTGGCGAAAATAATTCAGAGGCATTTTACGAGCAGATGAATGAAAAACTGGCCGATTTTGATTTTCAAAGACTGTCTACTCATCCTGATATTCTTTCAATAAATGTTCAAAATACAGCTTATGCATATATAGAAGATAAGCAAATCAATCAAAATGTTACGCCGCTTGATAATTATGTAATTATAGAAGTATCGAGTATAAGGCGGTTTGATGAGAAGTTTTATCAGGGAGTCATAAGCAAAGCTCATTTTGGGCGGACAATGAGAGAAAATACATATGTGTATTTAAATGATATTGATTTGTTCGGAAACAATATAGGATATGACTTTTTAGGCGGTCATACTTATCTTATAATAGGCAGTCTTTCAAACGGTAAAAATCCTACACCTATTGTTTCACCCGGTTTGCCGAGTGGATTAGAAGGATTCAGGTATGTGGTTGATTTGACTACGGAGCCGGAATTTTTTACAAATGAAGAAGGAATCAAGATGCTTAAATTAATTGAAGCATTTAATGTGGTTGACCGTTCGCTTCCGGTTACAATGGTTTCAAGTCTTAAGGCCAGTGAAACTTATTTTAACCGTCAAATGATTATAAGAGAAGGACGGGAATTTCTTCCCGAAGAATATGAGGAAGGCAATAATAATGTTATTATAGTTAGCAAAACAATTGCAGATTTTTACGAACTGGGTATAGGAGATAATATAAATTTAAAACTTCATTATGCCAAAAAAGGTACAGGTTTGTCGGATTTTATAAGGGAGTATACTTTTGCTAATGAGGCCGAATATAAAATTGTCGGCATATTTGAGAACAATGAAGCGGAAAGATATAAAATTTATATGCCAAAGGCAAGCTGGATCGAACAGGATTTTAGTTCCCCGGTTCTGGCGAGATATCATATAAAAAACGGAAAAAGCGATAAGTATATGGAAGCAGTAAGAAAATATCTGCTTCCGGAAATGGAATTTATAGTATATGACCAAGGGTATCAAGCAGCTACAAAACCGATTGTGGAATTAAAAAATATTTCAGTATTGATTCTTGTATTAAGCGGCCTTTCAGGAATTGCTATAATTCTTTTATTCTCATATTTGTATGTGATTAAGCAGAAAGATACTATTATTAATATGCTTTCCTTAGGAGCAGGAAAAAAGAGGACTATTGCTTACATATTATGGGGCTCCATAACACTCGTACTTCTTGCATCAGCAATAGGTGCCATGGTAACATCAGGATTCTTATATGACTTGACCCAAAAAATATACAGCAGGATGAGCTCATTATACAGCACGGATATGCGTTACAGTGAAAGAGCAATAGGACTACGGCTTGAATTTGATGCAACAGTCAGAACAAATAGCTGGCTTCCGCTTATTATAATTCTTGCAGTAATTTTAATCAGCTTAACTGTATTGTTGTCATTTACGTTCAGCATAATCAATCAGGACCTCTATAAAGCTCGCGGTGTGACAAAAAAAGTCAGAAAAAAGAAAGTAAAGACTGTACAAACCGCAACTGTTTTCAAGGTAAAAAAAGAGCAAAATGTTTTGCTTGGCTTTATACGACCTGTTCCTTTGAAGTTTGCCCTGGTATCCCTTATAAGAAATTCCGGCAGAAGTTTTATCGTACCGGTTATTTCCCTTGTTCTGTCAGTTTTTCTTGTATTGCTCGGGTTTATTTCAAATATGCAGAAAGTTAAAAGGGCGAACGTGTACGATACTATACCTGTAAATGCTTATATGACAACATATAAAAATGAAACCAGAGATATCGGCGGATTGGACCTCCAATATGACATATACCGTCTTATAGATCCTGAGTATTCATACAGAATGTCATGGGATAAGATATATGAAGAACTGATTAACGAAGGTGAATATACTTCCTTAAAGGCGACGCAAGAGAGAAAAAAACTGCTGGATGAATCCGAGTTTTTCAAGGAAATGTATCTGTATACGGCAGCACATTATGAATATATGGGAATTACAAGAGCAAATAATGGTGTTGAAAACAAGGAAATTCCTTCAATTCCCAATATTCGAATGCATAAAGATGCCTTCGGTTTTGACTGGTTCCTTAACGCAATAAGCAGAATGCCCAAACTGGCCTACGCCGATGATATCAGATATACGCCTGATTTCTTTAAAAGTACAAGTTATGATGTTGACTTCCTGTCGGGATATGACTTTGATTCATTAAGACTGCAGGAAAATGTAGCCATTATACCAAGTAAGTTTGCAAAAGAAAACGGAATAAGTTTGGGCGATACAATTCGTATTACCGCGTGGGATATATACGATAAATATGCAATATGCAGCGTCATAGATCTATTGGTAATAGGAATGTATAATCAAACCTGGCAGTCTGATGTAATTTATGTTCCTTGGATAATGAGTTATGATCATAATTATTTTGTAGATTTTGCTTATCCGCTTGATCCTGATATGGAAGTAGACTATACCTGGGATACGGTCTGGAACGAAATAATTCCAAGAAGCGTAAGATCAGCCACATTTACTCTGAAAAATACCGAAAAATTGGATTATTTCAGAGAATATCTTGCAAATCAAGGGTATAGTGAAGCAGGGATAATTAAATTCATCCGTACAGCCGTAGTTATACAGGATAAAAATTTGGAGGAAACCAAAAAAACTCTGGACAATTATATAAAGTTGATGGATACCTTAATTCCGGTTATGTATATATTGTTCGGAATAATCGGATTTATTGTATCATACCTTCTTATCCGCAACAGGGTAAGTGAACTTGCTATCATGAGAAGTATGGGAGCAAAAAAGGTATATGTATTCCTTTCGTTCTTTATGGAACAGCTTATCCTGTTTTTAATCGGTCTTATACCGGTTAATATATTCGGCCTGATAATTCCGCAGTATTTTGAGTATTACAGAGTGTCTTTAGGCTTCTTTATCGTAAGTTATCTTTTGGGAACAGGGCTTGCTTTAACTATACTTGGTAAGGCTGATTTACTTGATATTCTGTTTACCAAAGATTAATTATCCGTCGTATAAAACAGTAGTAAATGGAGGATAAAATGGGTATTTTGAAATTAATCGATGTTTCGTACAGTTATCAAAACCAGTATCAGACGGTACATGCTGTTAAAAATGTAAACTTAGAAATAGAACAGGGAAAAGTGCATGCCATAATCGGAAAATCAGGTTCCGGCAAATCCACTTTGCTGTCTTTAATGGCAGGACTGACACTGCCCAAGTCAGGCGATATTTTATATGAAGGGGAGTCCATTAAAAAAATACGCCTTGAGGAATACAGAAGAGATAAGGCTTCCGTCATTTATCAGACCTTTAACTTATTCCCTTTAATGACAGTGCTTGAAAATGTTATTTTTCCTTTGGAGTTAAAGGGTATGAAACATTCCGAAGCAAAGGAGATAGCCATAAAGCATATTGAAAGTGTTGGTTTAAGCAAAGACCACTGCAAAAGATTTCCCAATATGCTATCCGGCGGTGAAAGGCAAAGAGTAGCTATAGCAAGAGCCCTGGCAACCGGTTCCAAACTTTTGCTTGGCGATGAGCCAACCGGAAGTCTGGATGTGGCAAACGGAGATATTGTAGTAAAACTTCTTACCAATTTGGCACACAAAGATAATTTAGCCGTTGTTATAGTAACTCACGATTTATCCATAGCTCAAAAAGCAGATGTAGTCTTTCAGATGCAGGACGGAAGATTATCATTAATGTAACTTAATCACTGAAAAACTTAATTCAAAATGATATCTTTGCTATATCACAACTAAAAAGGTGGTCAAGGTGATATGGCAAAGAAATTAGCACAGATTGATAAGGCTGTATGTGTGGCTTGCGGCTCTTGCGTTAAAGTATGCCCAAGAAAAGCAATAAGCATTTGGCAAGGATTATATGCCATTGTAGATGAAAACAGATGTATCGGCTGCGGTATATGTGCCAAAGAATGTCCCGCTTCCATTATATCAATTGAAAGATTGGAGGTGGGGGCATGAAAAAGCCATGGTATGAGTATATGTGGACAGTGTCGGCTTTGTATCTAATACTGGGATTTTTTAATATACTGTTTGCATGGCTTGGCTTGTTATGTTTTTTTATTCCTCTTATAATATCGGCAGCAAAAGGAACGAAAGCATATTGCAATAAGTATTGCGGAAGAGGGCAGCTATTTTCCCTGCTTGGGAAAAAGTTTCGTTTATCCCGCAACAAACCTATGCCTAGATGGATGACTACAAAATGGTTCAGATACGGTTTTTTAACATTTTTTATGATAATGTTTATCCAGATGATTATAGTTACCGTTTTGGTTTTTAAAGGTGCAAGAGGGCTGTCGGAAACCGTAAAGTTATTATGGGTTTTTAGAGTACCCTGGAGTTGGGCATACAGGATAACATGGGTCCCTGCCTGGGTATCCCAGTTTGCCTTTGGATTTTACAGTGTGATGCTTACTTCAACGATACTCGGATTAATAACTATGATATTATTTAAACCCAGATCGTGGTGTGTTTATTGCCCGATGGGATCAATGACTCAACTTTTGTGTCAGGTACGGTTAAGAAAATATGAACAATAATAGGGTTTATTTACAAAAAATTCATAATTTGTTAACGGAATATTTACGGTGCCTGACACCATAAAAAGCCGCAGGCCTAAACTTTTAGGCCTACGGCTTTTAACTTATGCTTTCTTTTTGCATGAATAAGTTTATAGGACTTTTGATGTAATTTACGGTTACAGTATGTGTCTGTCAGAAACAGGGTTTCTTTATCAGATACGAAACGATTAATTTGGTAGGACCACCTATCAATATACGACATATATGTTTCTCCCGATTATTACATTTTATAATAGGTAGAATTGATGACCTGAGTATTTTCATCATATAAATAAGAATCTTCGGATTCAAAATCAGTATATTTAGTAGCGTCCGTTATGTTTCCTTTTACAATACCGACATCTTCACTGACAAGCTCAACGGCTAATTTTTGCTCTGGAGTGCAGCTAATCATTCCGCAGCCTATAAATTGCAATTTTTCTTCAATTTCCTGATCGCTTATATCAGGATCAAGCTTAACCATTCCGCAATCTATAACCGTAACTCCGTCTTTATATCTGGAAAGGCTTTTACTGCTTAACTGAAGCATACCGCTGTCCTTAATTATATTGCCTTTTATAATTTTTAATTCTTCATATTCTATGTCTAAGTCCATAAGCCTGTCTGCCAGTTTTTCAAGAACCATTACGGTACCGTTCACTATTATGCCGGTCAGCTTGTTTAAAGCATTTTCTCCTTCGGAAGTGATTATAAGATCCCCGTCAACATATAATTTGTTACCGTATTTTTTTACCATCATATCATTCAAATTTTCTTCCGCTACATACTTGTAACCGGCAGGAATCAAAATTATTTCCGTATCATCTTCAAAAAGCTTGACAGCACTTTCAATTAAATTTTCTGCTATGAAAGCTTTTTTGGTGATAAAAGAAGTACCTTTATTAATAAGTACAGGTATATCAAGGTTTTCGTCGGCTATTACAACTTTGCTTTTAACATAATATTTTGCGTCTTTAGCCCTTATTATAAATGCTTTATCAACTATCAGCTTATTTTTTAGCCGAATGGCATCTGAAGGGTATGCATCAATGGTGCCGTTTATATTCATGGGAGGTAAGCTGTTACTTAGGTCTGAAGGATAAGATATTAATCCGTTTACTATAAATCCGGAAAATGTCTTAAGTGCTTCCTGGGCATTATTTCCGATATTAAGATGACCGTTTACCAGTAAAAATGTTGGTTTTGCCATTTTAGTTCCTTCGGTAATCTCGAAAGTTCCGTTTTGAATCATAATTTCGGAATCTTCCGGAATATCAATTACGTGAGATACATTAATTTTTGCATTACAGCGGGAGAGCAGTTCCTTAGATCTTTTGGATACCAACAAAGCTGTAGCATTTATTGCAATACTTTCATAAGAATTAAGATATTCCTGTGTGACCGCACTGGCATCAACTACTGCCGCATCAATTACCAATTTCTTTTTTTCCATAATATTCACCTTTTCCTTTCTGTTCCAAATATAATTTTCTTATTTTTTTTCTGGCAGATGAAAGTCTTGACCGTACAGTGGAAGGAGATAGAGAAAATAGTTCGCCAAGTTCCGTAGAGTTATAGCCCTCCATAAATCTTAACCAAAACAGATCTCTTTCCTCATCGGGAAGCTGGGCGCACAGTTGCCTTACCATAATCTCACTTAAATCATCCTCTGTAACAGCATCAATTTCCGGCTGGGGTTCTTTATTTATTCGCCTGATTTTGTCTATAAATATATTTTTTGCCGTTTTATAAAGCCATGCCCGGCACTGGGCCTGTGTCATTTCGTTTAATATATGGGCGTTTTCCAATCCCCTCATAAAGGTGTCCTGCACTATATCTTCTGCAAAGGCACGATTATTGCCGGAGAGATTGATGCAATACCATAAAATTTCTTTATGGTATTTTGAATACAGTTTGTCAATCATTTGTACTCTCCTTCCTTAGTCCCGTTTCTACATATATAACGAATAAGAATGACTAAGTGTTGAAAAAATTTATGGCGAATTCAATTTATTGACACAAAAAATATATTCTGTTATATTTACAATATCTTTGGCACTAAAAAATAAATATATTTATAGAAAGCTGGGATTTTATGAACATAAATATAACATATATTGGTCACAGCGGTTTTTTAGCGGAACTTAACACTTGTTATTTCTTATTCGACTATTATAAGGGTACCATACCTAACCTGGACCCGGACAAAATGCTTATAGTTTTTGTAAGCCACGGTCATCCTGATCATTTTAATCCTGAGATTTTCGGGCTCTATGAAAAACATCCCAGAATCATGTATTTGATATCTTCGGATATTAAAATTGATGACAGGAATATGGATAAATACGGTATTACTGATTTATATAATAAGATTACTATTGTTAATGCTGACAGTAAATACGAAATATCAGACGGTAAATGCAGTATGACAGTCAGTACGTTAAAATCGACGGACGAAGGTGTGGCTTTTCTTATTGAATATATGGATAAAATTATTTATCATGCGGGAGATTTAAATCTCTGGGTTTGGAAAGAAGAAGACAAGCAATATAACAATAACATGAAAGCCAGATTTGAAAAGGAATTGCTAAAAATAAAAGGCCTAAATATAGACGTAGCTTTTGCTCCGTTGGACCCCAGACAGGAAGAGTGGTACGGTTTGGGACTGGATGCCCTGCTTGACAATGTAAATATAAAATATGTCTTTCCCATGCATTTCTGGAGTAAACCTGAAGTGGTTACAATGTATAAAAAGGAAAGAGAAAGTAAACCTACCACAGCTGTCATAATGGATGTCAAAAAGCAGGGGCAAAGCTGGAGTATCAGCATATAAATAAGAGAGCAACAGGAGATTTTAATGCAAACAGAAAATAAAAACAAGGAAGTAAATCAAAACGGATTAACTCTTGAATGTATAGCAAAAATTTATACGGATTTTCCTGAAAAGTTCGGCTTGCCAAGACAGAGCGGATTGATTGACGAACTTAAAGGAGTAATAGTATTTGAATCCAAATACCGCAATCCGGATGCTTTAAGGGGACTGGAAGGTTTTTCTCATATTTGGCTTATCTGGGGCTTTCATAAAAGCAGGCGGGATGTCTGGTCACCAATGGTAAAACCGCCAAGACTAGGCGGGAATATGAAGATGGGAGTATTTGCAACCCGCTCCCCCAACAGGCCTAACAGTCTGGGGTTGTCTTGTGTAAAACTTGATAAAATTGAAAATCATAAGGATTATGGAGTTATTTTACATGTTTCGGGAATAGATCTTATGGATCAAACTCCTATATATGATATAAAACCCTATCTGCCTTATTGTGACAGCCGGCCTTTTGCTACATCGGGATTTATAGAAAATATCGAAGAAAATAAACTTTTAGTTAATATCAGCGATGAACTGCTGGCCCAGATCCCCGAAAAACATCATAAGGCCTTAATCGGTGTATTAGAGCAGGACCCGAGGCCGTCATATCACAATGACCCCGAAAGAATCTACGGTTTTTACTTTGCAGGTTATAATATAAGATTTAAAGTACGGGAAAATATTCTTACCGTATGTGAAATTGATAGGATACAGCAGTAAAGAAGATATATCCGAAAATTTTTGATATAACCGTAATACAAAATAAAACCTGCCGTGATCTAAATGGCTTATAAATCACAGCAGGTTTTTTATTATAAAACAGTTTTAAATTACCACACTTATATCAAAAATGATATACGTACTGGCTTATAAAATAATATTTAAAGATAATGAAAAATTTTATATAATATTACTTAGAATTACAGAATATAAAAATGGCAGTAAAATCAATTATTATTTTCTTCGATAAAATGTTTATTAAAAAAATTAATAAGTTAAAATAAACATCTATAAAACTTGCATATATTATTGCTTTGTCAATGTGTATAGGGTGTATGTGCCTATATTAACCATGGGATAGCTGTCGTTTTCGTCCTTTTCAAATGAAATAAAGTAATCGTTTTTATATTGCAAAGAAGCACTTTCTTCCCCGTCAACAATCAAAGCTTCAGGGAAAAGAACAAGGTAAATGCCGTCGCCTTCATACATGTTCATATCTACATTTTCGACGTCACATCCATATGTTCCGTAATGCATATTGTTTTTGTCTTTACTGTTGTCGCTGTACCACTCATAAGTTCCGTCATCGTTTAATATCAAATATCCTTTTCCGTTAAGGTCCCATTCTCCGACAAGAAATTTTTTCGCTTTATCTTCATTTTCCTTATTATCGATTTCCTCAACTTTAATACCGGAAAACAATTTCAAGGCTTCTTCAAAACCGGCATCAAATTTTTCTATAGTTGACGTAAATGACACGGAAGCAGCATTATAATATTTCCCGTAATATCTTTGATAGATTTTATAGGTGGTTGAATCGACTTTGAACAGATATCCATATTCATACCATTGGGTATTGTTTACCGTTATTTCAGAAGGTTCTTTATAAACTTCAAAACCATCATTTTCAGACAGCAGGTTGTCTATAAAAGATATCATAGTCATAGGATGCTGGTATGTACTTTCTTTGGTAACATTTATGCTTATTATATTATTATCCTTGTCTTTTAATTCTAAGGGGCCGCTGTTATCAGTTTTTTCTACAAGTTCCCATACATTTGGATCATAATCAAAAGATAAGTTTCCTATATTTACATGACGGTTTTTCTTATTACAGGAAACAATAAACAACACCACGAAAAAAAATAAAAGTCCAAAATACAATCTTTTCATAATTTGTACCTTCTCTTTCTTTATAAGTTGTCAATTATAAAAATCTTACAACGGATTTGAAAAATATGCAATAGTATTACTATATAAAGTATTTTATGTAAATAATATAATTATCATCATTGCGCGGTATGACACATTATGATAAAATATTACACAAAATGCAAATTAAGGAGGGACGCTATGGCAATGTATGAAATGAAACCGGAATATTATACCGGAATTGAGTTTATTGACAACGAGCATAAGAAATTGTTCGAAATTGCCAACAATGTATATGAGCTTCTGATGAATGAGTTTATTCCCGACAAATACGATTACATCTTGGACGTTGTAAATGAACTTAAAGATTATGCTAAAACACATTTTCAACACGAAGAAGACTATATGAGCAGTATAAAGTATAGAAAATTTTTGTCTCATAAAGTCGAACATGACGGTTTTATAGAAAAAATCAATGAATATGATCCTGATGTTATCGATGAAAACCAAAAGGAAATTTTGCTTGAATTGCTGGATTTTCTTACGTCATGGCTGGTAGACCATATTTTAATGCAGGATAAATTAATTGCTGAGCAAAAGTAGTTTTAAATATTTGGCATAAGAAAAATAAATGAGAAAAATTAAATTCTGAATACTTATACGAATATTATTGCAGAAATTAAAAATAATTGATAATATGATTTAAATATCATAAGCGGTTTTAATTTAAATTAATATATATTATAAACAAAAGGAGAATATATTATGGCCATGTACGAAATGAAACCGGAATATTACACCGGTATAGAATTCATTGATCAGGAGCATAAAAAGTTATTTGACATTGCCAACAAAGCGTACGAGTTGCTGACAAACGAGTTTATACCTGACAAGTATGATTATATAATGGAACTTATTAATGAGCTGAAAAGTTATGCTAAATATCATTTTGAGCACGAGGAAACCTATATGAGCAGCATAAAATATAAGAGGTTTTTGTCTCAGAAAGTTGCTCACGATGATTTTATTGAGAAGATTAATCAATACGATTCTGAAATTGTGGACGAAAGGCAAAGGGAATCACTTCTCGAACTTTGCGAATTTTTGACAACATGGCTGGTTGAACATATATATAAACAGGATAAACTGATTGCTGAAGGTTAAACTGTATCTTGCCATATAAATATTATAAAACCGCGCCGGATTATATTAACTTAACAATAATAGATAGGCTGCATGATCAATGTATGTCCTATCTATTATTTTTTTGCTTAAATATTTTATATAAATATTTGTTTTATATTAGTAAAAGTATAATACCTAAATAAATTATATGGCATTTAGAAATTATCTTTAGGTTTAAAAGAATAGTTGGATCAAGTTAAGCCTAGATATGGTAAAGATTACAACAAAGTTTTTTAATACTTTTTAGGTTTGATGGAGCAATTAGGGAAAAATAAAGAAGAGGGAAATTTCCTTGATAAATAATTTATTAAGCCATAATTTTTTGGTCTGGCATACTCATATAATTAATTAAGAAAATTTTAGGAAGAGCATTATGCCAGACAGTGATTTTTTAACTTTTAGCGAATATTTGCGAAAGGATCAGGAGCAACTGTCACCTTCCGCGCAGGATTATATGGAGATGATATATAGACTTTCGCAAAATTTGGGCTTTACAAGGGTGAATGATCTTGCTCAGGCTTTGAACGTGCAGCCTTCTTCGGTCACAAAAATGATTCAAAAGTTGTCTGAAATGAACCTTATTAAATATGAAAGATATGGGGTAATTATGCTGAAAGAAGACGGGATTAAGCTTGGCAAGGCCCTTCTTTACAGGCATAATCTGATCGAAGAATTTTTGAGGCTTTTAAGCATTACGGATGGAATATTATCGGAGACTGAAAAGATGGAACACACAATAAGTAACGATATACTTTCGGGTTTAAATGATTTGGTAGATTTTTTTTACGAAAATCCGGACGTTCTCAGGCAGTGGCAACTATACAGAAAGAAAAAAAAGAAGTCATAAGAACCCAACAATAAAAATTCATGCCGCAAAACAGTCATCATTATTTTAAGACTTATGACGGCTGCGGCATGATTAACTAAATGTAATTTTGATCAATAAGGTAAATTTATTTTTACAATATTTATTATAAAGTAATTAATGCAAATCCGAAGAACGACAGAAAGTTAATTTAAAAGATTTCATTTTTAATTGTCTCATATATTTTATCAGATTTTGAAAAGTCCATAGCCCCTATATAAAAACTTTCCAGTTCATCATGCAGTATTTTGGCTCGTTTTATATGTTCACAAGCCAGGTCTGTAAGTTCTGCAGCTTTTTTGTGATGAAGAGTCATTTGCTCCTGAACGGATTTTGGAATTTCAAGCATTAGACTTGATACATTCTGCGTGCCCTGGTCCTTTGATTCATGAAAAGCATTTGAAGTAGTTACAGCTATACCTATTGACGGAAAGATAATATGGTCTATTTTATCCGGAGTTCTGATTGAACAATAGCAGGTTATCCTTTCAAGATTCATATAAGTTGCGGCCTGATTAATTTTAGACATTATCAAATCAGAAGCTGCTCCCCATTCGTCTGTTAATACATATACGGTTGAGGCTAGTTTAGTTATAGTATCTTTAAAAAATACAACTTTACCTACTGATGCGGCACTAAGCAGCCTCTTTTTTTCTTTACCTTTTTTACATCCGTCCAATAATTTTATAAAATTGTCAGTAAAGCTGTCTATAGCATCATTATTTACATAGGCTTTGGCCGTCTGAATATTACTGTCAAGGAGCGCGCTTGCGGCTGAGATACATGCAGTTGCCATACGGTGACATGAGGAAATGGATTTGCTTAAATTTATGATTTCAGACTTGTTTTGGGTTAACTTACCGGTGTCCCAACATTCGGCCATATTTATTATATTATCATATGCACCGGGATAATCCGGGTCCATTACATGGGGAGCAGTTCCGTCCACCATGGCAATATTTAAGTCATGGTCTATAAAGGCATCCAAAGAATTGGGGTCACTGGCACAGTGAAAGTATTCTATATTGTGATTTTTACTTTCAAGAATATGGATTATTTTTTTCATAAGGGAACTTTTACCGCTGCCGGGCCCACCTTTAATTATATACAATTTATTGCCTTCTAAAGGATTTTTCAGTTCATCAAATAAAGAAACAAAACCCCGTTTTGTATTGCTTCCAAGAAAGAAGCGGATATTAGTTTTATCCGGCATAAATCTCACCTCATAGCTATTATTTATTCACACAGGCTATAATAAAAAATATAGGCTGTCAATACAAAATATGAAATGAGAGGAAAAAAGTAATACTATTATAATTTGTGAATGTTAAATTTTTTATTCTTTATCGGATTTTAAGTTGTTTTTATATCATGTGCAAATAATTGATTATGCGGTTGTTGCAAACCAATATAAAAAATGATATGCTCATACAAGATTTATTATTTTTTATTAATTGGAGGACTGTTATGCTGGAAATATTAAAAGCCATTCTGCTTGGTATTGTAGAAGGAATAACCGAGTGGCTGCCTATAAGCAGTACCGGACATATGATTTTGGTCGAGGAATTTATACATCTGAATTTGTCGGATGAATTCATGGAAATGTTTCGCGTAGTTATTCAACTGGGAGCGATTCTGGCGGTGGTAATTTTGTACTTTAATAAACTAAATCCTTTATCGCCTAGGAAAAGCATTAATGAGAAAAAAGAAATCATGAATATATGGTTTAATGTAATTATAGGAGTCCTGCCTGCCGGTATTGCGGGAGTTCTTTTTGACGACTGGTTTGATGAACATTTCTATAATTACCTTATGGTAGCCGTAATGCTGATTGTATACGGTGTATTGTTTATATTGGTTGAAAACAACAATAAAGATAAAGAACCGAAAATAGTAAGCTTTAATGAACTGTCCTATAAGACTGCTTTTCTGATCGGTTTGTTTCAGGTATTGTCCTTGATTCCCGGAACATCCCGGTCAGGTGTAACTATTCTTGGTGCCATTTTGCTAGGGACTTCCAGGTATATTGCAGCGGAATATTCATTCTTTTTATCTATTCCCGTAATGTTTGGTGCCAGTGCCTTAAAACTGCTTAAGTTCGGCTTTAATTTTACGGGGATGGAAGTTGCAATATTATTTACCGGTATGGCAGTAGCCTTTATCGTTTCAATTTTAGCCATTAGGTTCCTATTAACTTATATTAAAAGAAACAATTTTAAAGCTTTCGGATGGTACAGGATTGGCCTTGGTTTAATTGTCCTTGGATATTTTGCTGTAAAATCCTTATTGTAATTGGATCTTAATAAAATGTAATAAGTCTATAGTAAAAATACATAAATATTGTCATTACATACCGGCACTTGTTTTGTCTTAATATTATTTGACAAAATAAATATTTTTTTAAGAAAATTTCAGGACAAAACTTGCCTAAGATTATAGGTGGTATAATGTTCAGAAAAAATAATGTTCTAAATAATAAAAATTCAAAAAAACCGATTTTGTACGGTGTGGTAACTTTTTTAGCCGTTGTCATACTTGTTATTTTGTCGGTATTTACGGTTAAGCTTATTAGATACGGAAAAGAATTTTTAAAATCGTCAGAAACGAATCTTTTAAATGATACTGATGAAGCCTTGGCAGATTTGCAGGATGATAATGCATTTATTATCAAAGACGAAAATTATGAAATAGACAAACCGAATACCGATTTATACAGCGATAACATAAACACTGACGATACTCAAAATACAGTTAATGACACCAATTCTGATAATAATATTGATACTGAAATAAATAACGGTTTAAATAATGATGCAAATGAAGATAAAAGTATTAAAGATATTGATAGAATGACCCAAAATGAGGACAAAGATGATCCGCAGCATGAAAGTTTCGAAGGAATTGATTTAGATGTCAGGGATATTGAAAAATCAAAGAACGAAACGGATGAGATCACTTTCGGTATTGATGTGTCAAAATGGCAGGGTATTATTGACTGGAAAAAGGTAAAGGATGCAGGAGTGGAGTTTGCTATAATCCGTATTGGTTACAGGACCCAGGTTGACGGCAAAATAATCGAAGACCCTTATGCCGAATATAATCTTCAACAGGCGCAAAAATATGGTATAAAGCTTGGGGCTTATTTCTTTTCTACTGCCATAAACGAAAAAGAAGCCTTAGAAGAAGCAAAATGGGTGGTCGATTTCCTTGCCCCATATAAAATTACTTATCCCGTAGTATATAATTGTGAAGGATTTACAGACCCTGAAAACAGGCAATACAAAATGACTAAAGAAGAAAGAACAAAACTTGTAACCGTATTTCTTGACTATATTAAAGAAAACGGATATACACCCATGTTTTACGCCGCTAAAGGGGAATTGGAAAACAGTAAGGATTGGGATACGACACTTTTAACAAAAAAATATAAAATTTGGGTGGCCCAGTACACCGATTATATTGATATTTCAAATCCAAAATCTACTTACTCCGGCTCATATGATATGTGGCAATATACAAGCAACGGAAGTGTTCCCGGAATAAAAGGGCATGTAGATTTGAATGTGGCTTACTTCGGTTATAAAAAAGAAGCAAAGGCAAAAGAAGAAAAGCCTCTTGAAGAAGTTAAGCCTGATCCGGCAGCTTTAATTAATTTTACCGAAGTAAATGAGCTTGTAACTGCCAAAGAAGTTACAAACCTGCGTAATATACCAAGCCTTCAAGACAGCGAGGTAATTGAGATTCTTTATTATGGAGATAAAGCAACAAGAACCGGTATCGCCGATAACGGCTGGTCCAGAGTGGAATACAAGGGAAAAATTCTTTATGCCATATCCAGTTATCTTACCACTGATTTTAATTACAGGGAAAATTCCAAGCCTACAGTTAAAAATCCTGAAGCGGGAATTACGTTTACTGAAGTTAATGATAAAGTTACTGCTAAGATTAGAACAAATTTAAGATTGGTTCCCAGTACTGAAAGTGACGATACGATAGTAGCGGTATTAGAACATGGAGTAATTGTGACAAGAACAGGCATAGGAAGCAACGGCTGGTCAAGAGTAGAATATGAAGGCCAGACTTTATATGCGGTAACATCATATCTTGAAATTGTAGATGACGAAAATCAAAATTAAATTTAAAGCCATATGATTCATATTGATTGATTTGTATATGAATTATCAAATATTATGCAATTATACAAAAGTCTGGAGGATACTATGAAAATTCAAAGAAGTACTGCCGAACGGAAACTTTGGGCGCAGTTTGATGCCCTTCAGTTAGGGTCCGGCTGGGACGAAAAGGATATATCAAAACCGCAGATTTTAATCGAAGACGTATACGGGGACAGCCACCCCGGAAGCGTCCATTTGAACAAACTTACCGAACAGGCAAAATATGGGGTTTTTGAGTGTGGCGGATATCCTGCCCATTTTCATGCCACAGACATATGTGACGGCTGCGCCCAGGGACATGACGGTATGAATTATATTCTTGCATCCAGAGAAGCAATCTGTGATTTGGTTGAAATTCACGGCTCTGTAACTCCCTGGGACGGGTTGATTCTTACTTCATCCTGCGACAAATCTGTGCCTGCCCACCTGAAAGCTGCGGCAAGGCTTGATATTCCGGCTATATTTATTCCAGGAGGAAGCATGAGGCCCGGCCCTTATATGACCACTTCTATGCTGGCAGGAGATATATCATTAAGGGAAAAGAGGGAAGGCCAGATATCCGATACGGAAGTCAGAGACTATAAATTGACCGGATGTCCTTCCTGCGGAGCCTGCGCTTTTTTGGGTACGGCCAGCACCATGCAGTGCATGGCTGAAGCTTTAGGCATGGCCCTTCCCGGCAGTGCTTTGGCTCCCGCTACAATGAGGGATATTCTGCAATATGCCCGAAATGCGGGAAGAAAAATCATGGAACTGGTTGATAGGAACATAACGCCAAGTATGATTATGACCAAGGAAGCTTTTTATAATGCTTTCGTTGTTCACAGTGCCATAGGCGGATCTACCAATGCCATGCTTCATCTTCCTTCGATTGCCAGAGAACTTGGCATAATTATAGATCCGGAAGAAGTGGACGAAATAAATCATAAAATTCCCCATATCGCAAACGTTACGCCAAGCGGCCTGCATATAACCGAAGCTTTCTGGTTTGCCGGAGGCATTCCTCTTGTTCAGTTGTACCTGAAAGACTACCTGTACTTGGATGTACTTACGGTTACAGGTAAAACTTTGGGTGAAAACCTGGAAGATCTTAAAAAAGATCATTTCTTTGAGAGAAATCTCGGTTATCTTTCCAATTACGGCCTTACCAGGGATCAGGTTATTTTTACACCGGACAAGGCTGACGAAATCGGATCAATTGCGGTATTGAAAGGGAATATAGCACCGGAAGGATCTGTAGTAAAATATTCCGCATGCAATAAAGAGCTTTATGTTCACAGGGGCCCGGCAAGGGTTTTTGATTCGGAAGAAGAAGCTCACAGGGCGGTGGTAGAAGGAAGAATTAATCCCGGTGATATCATAGTAATCCGTTATGAGGGACCGAGAGGGTCCGGAATGCCGGAAATGTTTATGACCACCGAAGCAATTGTATGCGACCCTAACTTAAACGGGAAGGTATCCTTAATAACCGACGGCAGATTTTCGGGAGCAACAAGGGGTGCAGCAATAGGCCATGTATCACCGGAAGCTGCGGTAGGCGGGCCTTTGGCATTTATAAGAGAAGGCGATATAATAGAATACGATATCCCGGCAAGAAAAATAAATTGTATAGGCATAGAAGGAAAGCTTATGAAGCCGGAAGAAATAGAAAAGGTATTTAAAGAACGGGAAAAAGAAGGAAATAAAAAAAGGCCCGAAAGAAAAGGAATACTGAAACGCTATACATCGATGGCCTTATCTGCCATGCAGGGGGCAGGCTTTGAGTAAAGTATGGAATTTAATGCTATTTATTAATATCAGCATTTAAATAAAACATTGGCCGGATTCCATTGAAAATAATTCCGGCCGGATTACCGAAAGGAGATACATATTTTGAAAGCGAAATTTATTACTCCGGTAGTTACGGCGTTTAATAAAAACTATAATCCGGATTTTAAGGCCAATCAAAAAATTTGGGACTATGTAATTGAAGGCGGTATTGACGGTATTATTCTTTTTGGCAGTACCGGAGAGTTTTTTGCTTTGTCAGTTGATCAGAAGAAGGAACTTATCCAGGCTGCCGCAGAGCATATAAGAAATAGGGTTTCTTTAATTGTGGGGACCGGTTCAATGCAACTTAATGAAACTATTGAACTCTCTCAATATGCAGCTAAATGTAAGGCCGATGGTGTTATTATAGTTCCGCCGTACTATTTTTCACTGTCCAGTGACAGCATAGAAACTTATTTTGATAAGATTGCAGAGGCGGTAGATACTAAAATATATATATATAACTATCCGGAAAGGACAGGCTATGACATAACTCCGGACCTGATGTTAAGGCTTCGCAGAAAGCATAAGAATATAGCAGGTTGCAAAGATACTGTCGTAAACTTTGCTCATACCCGCAAACTAATAGATGCCATACTTCCTGAGTTTCCGGATTTTGAAATTTATTCGGGTTATGACGATTATTTTGCCCGAAATGTTCTTAGCGGCGGATGCGGGGCAATAGGAGGATTAACCAATATAGCACCTGAGATAGGGTCAGGCTGGGTAAAGGCATTTAAGGAAAATGATATTGAAAAAATATCTTTTTATCAGAAGCAAATGGATATCCTGGCCCGTTTGTTTGATTTCGGCGTTCCTTTTGTTCCTCTTGTTAAAAAAGCCATGGTATTAAGGGGACTACCTATGGAAGATATCTGTATGCCTCCGTTAAAAAAGCCTACAAAAGAACAGACAGAACAGATCAAAGAGATTTTAAATAAACTCTCAAAAATTTAATATAAGCATAATGTAGCGGGACTTATAAACCTGATTTTATTTAAAACAGGTACTTTAAAGTCCCGCCATTTGCATTATTTGTTATATTCTTAAGTTTAAAAGTAGCTTTTATATTTAAAGTATTAACTGCTTAATCTGTATAATTATCAAAATAGCCCTGAATCAGTATTATCGGAGTGCCCTTATCGCCGCTGCCTGAAGTCAGATCACATAATGAGCCAATCAGGTCTGTCAGCCTTCTTGGAGTAGTGCCTTGAGAAATTTCTTTGCCTAACAGATCATCACTTTTATTTTTTATATATTCTGATATGGCGTCTTCCAGTTCTTTTCCTTTAAGATGAGGGAAGTAATTGTCTGCTATATATTTAAGTTTGATTTCTTTAGGACGGCCTTCCAAACCGGCGGTGTAAGCAGGGGATACGACAGGGTCGGCCAGTTCCCAAATCTTTCCCATAGGATCTTTAAATGCCCCGTCGCCGTAAATCATAACCTCAACATTTTTTCCCGTAAGTTCTTTAATTCTTTTGTTTATTTTATCCACTACAGGTTGACAGTCACGGGGGAAAAGCTTAACAGTGTCTTCGGTTGCTTTGTTACTTCCCAATAATCCGTAAGTTTCGTTGTAGCCGCTGCCGTCAACACTGGTTGAAAGTATATCATCCAGGCCGTATACTGTTTCGGCCCCTGCATTTCTCAACAGCCTTTTTGTACGGGCTCTGGAATGTATATCACAGCAGAGGACATGTTTGGTATAGTTTAGGATAGTACGGCAGTCGTTAGCCAGAATAATTTCAACCTCACAGCCTTCAGCCTGAATTACGTTTTTATAATACTCTATATAATCTATTCCTGTAAACGGATGTCTGACATATCCGAATAAGTCCCGATATTTATCCTCAGTCAGTACGTCTGACCAGGGATTTATACCTTTTTCATCCAATGAATCTATGTCTATCAGATGGTTTCCTACTTCATCCGAAGGATAGCTGAGCATAAGTACTATTTTTTTTGCGCCTCTTGCAATTCCTTTAAGACATATTGAAAATCTGTTTCTGCTTAAGATAGGGAAAATTAGACCAATAGTTTTGTCTGCAAATTTTGCTTTAATGTCAGCCGCAATTTGATCCACAGTAGCATAATTTCCCTGAGCACGGGCTACTACGGCTTCAGTTATACCGATTACATCTTTGTCGTTTAATTGAAAATTCTCTTGTTTTACGGCATCAAGGACGCATTTAACCACAATTTCAACAATATCGTCTCCCTCACGGATGATAGGAGCACGAATTCCTCTGGATACGGTTCCGACTAATCTGTCCATAAACTTCACTCCCTAATATAATTTTGCCCTGAAAAGAGCAATCCTTAATCCACAATAAGTATATCACTAATTATAATGTTAGTAAAACTAATAGTTTTTATATCTGGTATAAGATACACTTATACCATAATGATGATATTCTTAATAATTTATTTAATAATTTATATTTTATGATACGCCGTATTTGCTTGTAATTTAGAATATATTTGACAAATGAGAATTCAGGCGGTTTAAATAAGAGAATATATGTAAAATGAAATAAAAATAAATTATGAATACCGAAATGGTGTAAAAAAAGGTTGTATTAAAATGATTTTCTAAAATTTCATTTTAATACAACCTCATCATAACATACTTCAAATAAAGGAATTACTGCATCCTGATATTAATTTTTATACGGATGAATTGTTTGAATAGTACCGTCCTCATTATATTTCAATTCGGTAAATTTAATGCAGCGTCTGTGGTCGATGCCGCCTGACAATGAAGCGTCATGATAGAACAGATACCATTTACCTTTGAATTCAACTATTGAATGATGAGTAGTCCAACCGATAACAGGTTCCAAAATCCTGCCTCTGTAAACAAACGGGCCTTTTGGATTGTCACTGGTAGCATAAACTATATAATGAGTAGTTCCGGTTGAATAGGACAGATAATAAGTTCCGTTATATTTATGCATCCAGGGACCTTCAAAGTAACGTTTGTCTTCATCTCCGGCTAATAAAGGCTTGCCGTTTTCGTCAAGGATCTGAATTTCCTGGGGAGGCTCTGCAAAGGACAGCATATCGTCGTTCATAACGGCGACCCTGGGTCCGATTGCAACTTCTTTAGGGTCTTGAGGGCCGGCATTCGGATTAAAGGTTCCGGTCTGCCATTTTTCCAGTTGTCCGCCCCAAATTCCTCCGAAATATAAATATGCCTTGCCGTCATCGTCTACAAAGATAGCCGGATCAATACTGTAACTTCCCGGTATATAATTCGGTTCCGGAGTAAAGGGTCCGGCAGGATTATCTGATATAGCTACTCCGATACGAAAGATACCCTCTTTATCCTTTGCAGGGAAGAATAAATAATATTTTCCGTTTTTATAAGCTGCATCGGGTGCCCACATTTGCTGGCTGACCCAAGGAACGTTCTTCATATGAAGAACTTCACCATGGTCAACAACCGGAGCATCAACATCGTCCATAGAAAATACATGATAATCTTCCATGCGATATTGAGTGCCGTCGTCATCGGACTGGCCGTCGTGCTCCAGGTCATGGGACGGATAGATGTAAATTTTGTCTTCAAATACGTGAGCAGAAGGATCTGCCGTATAAATGTGAGTTACTAAAGGTTCATTTTGCTTTGCTTGTTTGCTCATTTATACTCTCCTTGTAAAATGATTGTAATGATAGTAAATTATTCATATTTCTATTATACCAAGGAAAGAAAAACTATCAATAACAATTATTCATTAAATATAAACCCGTATTTTGACATATTTGACAATCATTAAACATTATGCTGAAATTAAAATCTGTAATCGATTAAATATTGTAACCATGATATAATTAAATAAAATAAATTCGTACGAATATGAAACCCAGACTGGATCTATATCAAAAATAAAACTTTATTTTTGTCAGGGCTAATACAAAAGAAATTAAACATAGCATAGATTCATGTTATAATCATTAACATATTACAACTGGTAAATGATAGGGCTGTATCTATGTAAAGAGCATAGGATTTTACTGTAATATGTTAAAAACTAATTATCATAGAGCTTTATGGGCAATCAGGCATAAAAATTCATAAGTCATAATTGATTAAATCAAGTAATATAAACGAAGGATAAGGGTTTATGTTACAGAAAGGGGGAAAAGATGATATGATTAAAAGAAGCTGTAAAATTTGTGTTTTGCTTCTTCTTGTGTTTGCAGTAAGTATTGTGGTCAGGCCTTTTAAAGTAAGCGGTGAAGTAAAACCAATTACAGAAGCAAATGAAAAGCTTAAGGATATAAGTGAGCAGGAGAAAGAAACTTTAGAAAAACTTTTTCTTATAACTCAGGAAATAGAGGGGTTGGAAAGAGAAGAAGCAAAAATATTAAAAGAAATAGCCGAACTTGGTTTGGAAATAGAAAAAATTGATTTATCCATAATAGAAGAAGAGGAAAATTATGATAATTATCTGGGACTTTTTGAACAGGTACTGAGAAGCTATCAAAGGTGGGGGCCGGCGTCATATATAGACATTATTTTGAAAGCTGAAGATCTTACTTCACTGATTAAGAGCCTTAATCTGATTAAAGATATCTCAAGAAATACCGGAGAACTGCTGGCTTCCATTGAGGAAAGCAGGCAAAGACTTGAAGAAAAGAAACAAGAGCTTTCGGACTATTTGGCTTTGCTTGAAGAAAAAAATGAAGAGCTTAAAGATTCAATAGCCGCAAGGCAAAAGCTTGTAAAAGACCTGGAAAGCTTTTTGGATTCACTGGCGGAAGAGAAAGAACGATATGAGGAGCATCTTAACAATCTGAAACTGATGTGGGAAAATCTGAATGAACTGTTTTCCAATATAGTTGATGAATTCTCACGGATAATAAGTGAAGGGTATTTTACTGTTGAAGATTTAAATTTAAAATTCAGCCTTTTCTCTTTGAAAGGTTCTATACATGAGGACACCATAAACCGCATTTTAAACGAGAATTCAAATTATTCGGAAATGATATTTCGTTTTGAAAATGAGGCGGTAAGAATTGAGATTCCGGATAATCATTTTATACTCGAAGGATATTTTGCTATAAGGAGCAAAACTGCCCTGGAATTTGTACCCGAAAGCGGCACTTTTTATAACATGGTACTGGAAAAGGAATCTATAGACGAATTATTTAAAAATGGGCCTATGATAATTGATTTTGAAAAAATAGCAGGAGATATGATTACTCTGGATATTGAACTGAAAGAAATAAGCACCGGGGGCGGTTATTTGAATTTTACGATAAATTCCGGCTTTATGTTTTAAAACATTGCAGCATAAAACCATTTATAAAATATTAAAGATGCCTGTATTAATATATATGCCCGTATTTTCATAAAAGGAGGAATTTACTTGATTATATCGGAAAATGTTTCGTTAATATATCCGGACAAGACTCAGGCTTTATTTGATGTAAATCTTGAAATAAAACCCGGTGAACTGGTATACATAACAGGGCCCAGCGGCTCCGGCAAGACAAGTTTTCTGAAGCTGCTTATGGGTATGGAATTTCCGACGTCAGGGAGCTTAAGCGTATTGGGGGAAACGATAAATAAAAGTAATTACGGCAATATTCAAAACTTAAGAAGAAAAATCGGGCCGGTTTTTCAGGAATTTAAACTGATACAAGGAAGAACGGCTCTGGAGAATGTAATGATGGGTATGCGGTTTTTAGGTATTAAGCCAAAACTAATGAAAGAGCAGGCCCATGAGGCTCTGGAAAAAGTGGGACTCGGGCTTAAGAAATATTCAAAAGTAGAAAATCTGTCATGGGGAGAATCTCAAAGAGTAGCTATAGCAAGGGCGGTGGCAAGAAAACCTTTGCTTATACTGGCTGACGAGCCTACCGGCAATTTGGACTACGACAATGCCATAAATATTCTTAAATTACTGAAATCTTTCAGGGAAGAGGATATAACGGTTATTATAACCACTCATGCTACTCATTTGATAAATAATGAAAAAGATGCCATGTTTATTAATGTATATAAGGGCAGAATCACTGCGGAGCGTAAGGGGTTGGCTGTATGAAAACTTTTTTGTATAACATAGGTTATTTTTTTAAAGAAACGGGTAGGATTATCAGATTAAATATTCTATCCAATATTTTTTCGATTATAGGTACAGGCTTGATTTTGTTTCTTTTAGGACTGGTTATAACCGGGTCCGATATCGGAAACCATCTGGTAAATATGTTAAATGAAGAAGCCGAAATTAACGGTTATTTTACAAAGGACATATCGGATTCTGACAGAAATGAACTTGTAGAAAAAATCGGAAAAATTTACGGGGTCCGCAGTGCCAGGCTTGTAAATGAAGATGAAGCCAAAAAAAAGATGGAAGATATACTGGGAGAAGAAGCAAAGATACTTGAACTTTTTAAAGAAAATCCCTTTGAAGCTTTTGTGGAGATTAGGATTAACGTAGATGAGATGGAAAACATCCTAGATAACGTTAAAAACATGAAAGGAATAGAATATGTCAGGGATAACAGAGAGGTCCTGGAAAAGATTAAAGATATTACATATGCATTTAAAGTATTGGGCTATCTTTTAATAGCGGCGGTAGGAATTACTACTTTAATTATTTTGTCCCATATGATACGTCAGGGTATTTATAATAACAGGGAACAGATAAATACGTTAAGGCTACTTGGTTCTCCCGGTGCATTTATCGGATTTCCCTATGTGCTTACAGGAATTTTGCTTACTTTACTTGGCGGAATTTTGGCAGCCTTATCTGTGGTGCTTCTGATTAATACTGCATATGAAGGCATCGGAAGTACTGTTTTATTTCTGCCTTTACCGTCAAAGAATGATTTGATTGATAAAATGATAATTTTAATTCCTTCACTAAGTTTTATACTGGGACTAATGGGAAGTCTGTTTGGATTATCGTCAATAAGAAAGAAATAAGGGGAAAGAATATGCTTAGGAGATTAAATATTAAAAACGGAGACGAACTGTCCATACTTGGTTTTGGCTGTATGCGGTTTCCTACAAAGAACGGAAGTATCGATGAAGAAAGATCCATTGCACTGATCAGGGAATGCATACATAAAGGGATAAATTATTTTGATACCGCTTATTTTTATAACGGAGGAAAGAGCGAATCAATTCTCGGGAAAGCCTTACAAGGCGGTTATAGAGAAAAGGTTAAAATTGCCACCAAACTTCCTCCTTTTATGGTAAAAAAACTTGACGGGGCAAAAAGCATCTTTGCAACACAGCTAAAAAAACTTCAGACGGATTATATCGATTATTATCTTTTACACATGTTGCAGGACAAAGCTGGATTTGAAAGGCTTAATAATCTTGGAATTATAGAGTGGCTGGAAGAACTGAAAAAAGAAGGTATTATCCGCAATATAGGTTTTTCATTTCATGGTTCAAGAAACGACTTTGAAGAAATTTTAAAATCTTACTCATGGGATTTTTGCCAAATACAATATAATTATATGGATGTAAATAACCAGGCAGGGAAATACGGGCTGCAACTTGCTCATTCTATGGGTATACCGGTTATCGTAATGGAACCCTTAAGAGGCGGAAGACTGGCGGACAAATTACCGAAAGAAGTGATAAGTGAATTTAAATCCTACAGTGAAAAAAGAAGCCCGGCCGAATGGGCTTTAAGATGGGTTTGGAATCACCCTGAAGTTACCGTAGTCCTTTCTGGAATGAGCGATGAAAAGCAACTTGAAGAAAATGTAAAAACTGCTTCAGATGCTATACCCAATTCACTAAGTGAAGAAGAACTAAAAGTTTTTGACAGAGTTATGGATATAATGCACAGGAAGACAAAAGTCCCTTGTACCGGTTGCAGCTACTGTATGCCTTGTCCTTTCGGAGTAAATATTCCGGCCTGTTTTTCAGTTTATAATGATAAATACCTGTTAAATGAGAAAAGTAGTAAAATCATTTATTATAGGACCCTGGGGGGTTTATCAAAGCAGCCGGCATATGCTTCCGTATGTAAAGGATGCGGTAAATGCGAAAGCAAATGCCCTCAGCATATCGAGATACGAAAAGAACTTGGAAAAATTAAAAAAGAGATGGAAGATTTCATTACCAATACGGCTTTAAAAATAGCAAGAAAGTATATGAAAATTTCATGAAATATTTTTTGGTCTGTAATTCAGTAAAGCAAGTATTGTTTAAAATAATAAAAGTTTATAATAATATTAATTAAAGTAATACTGAGTTAAAAAATTTAAATGAATAGGGCGATGACTTTATAAAGTCATCGCCCTATTCATAATGGAGGAGGTTTAAATATAGTAAAAAAATTAAGAAAATAAAATTAATGATGAAATAAATTATTAATTTATTATATTAAAGTAGATTATTGGCTATTATTAAAAACCAAGTTAGCAAAATTATAAAAACCCAGATACCAGATATCGAAAGTATGGCCTCCGCTGACCTTTTGCCAGATAAAGTTCTTTCCTTCTGAAAGTTTATCTGTTAATTGAGTTAAGGAATTAACGGCAGCAGAAGCGCTGGCTATGGCAATCTGATCTTCGGTTCCGCAAATATTATAAAAGAAATTTATATTATAGTCAGGAAAATCTTTGAGTTTATCCGATATAACAGAGGCCGTATATGTAGTAGGAGCTGCGGAAAAAGCACCGAAATAACTGATTATATCAAGACATTCACATAAACCGATATTTATAGTCTGCATTCCACCCATGGAAAGACCGGCCATAGCCCTGTGGTCCCGGGATTTAGTAAGGTCATAGCCGTTATCATCATAGTCTGCATATGTTGCGTAATGTTTGTCAATATAAGGTATTAAATCGTTACGCAATTCTTTACCGAATACGTAAAAGGAATTAAAATCGGACGTAGGACTGTGATCGGCGGCGGACCGGCCGTTAGGGGTAACAATTATAAATGGTTCTATAAGACCGCTATAAATCAAATTATCCATCATCTTTTTGATAAGTGAATCTTCACCGGTCATTTCCCATTCACTTTCGCTTCCTCCGATACCGTGCATAAGGTATAAGACATTATACTGCTTGGTTTCATCGTAATTATAAGGCAAATAAACATATGCCTGTTTAGTTATTTCAGATTCATCGCCAAAATAATCTTTTGTCTGGTATGTTATTTTTTCGATCGTACCGCCACGGTCGGTTCGTTTTTCAAACATTTGAAGAGGGATACTGTCAACTACCGTAAATGTCGTAAGGTCCGTATTGTAATTTTCTTCATTTACTAGTTCTTCCATAATCTCTTCCTCATTAATATTAATATTATTATTTATAATCTCTTTATTTACTTCGTTATCATTTATTGTATTTTCGCTACCGGATGTATCGGCAGTTTCTGAAGCTGTTTCTTTAGAAGTATTTTGATCGGTTGCTAAAAGGTCATTATCAGAACGGGTTTCTGTTGATTCGTTCCTGACTGAACAAGAAACCGAAAGCAGCATAATAATGGAAATTAAAAATATCAAAATCTTTTTCATAGTAATTAACCTGCCTTTAATAATTTTCAAGATTATACCGGATACGGTTAAAAAAACTTATAAGTAACTGTTTTTCGGTTTCGGTAAAATTTTTATAACTCTTTTCTTCAATCTCATCAACAATCTGATTGATTTTTATTGCCAGTTTGCGGCCTTTTTCTGTCAGGTAGATTGAGTTTGCCCGCTTGTTTCCCGAAACATAAACAGGTTTTTTATAAATAAGGCCGTCTTTTTCCAATTTCCCTAGAAGAGAAGTCATGGTAGCCGGCTCCACATGTAAACGTTCAGCCAAATCTTTTTGCAGAAAACCTTCATTCTGTAATAGTATAGATAGAACCTTCGGTTGTCCGGTTGAAAGATTTAATTTTTGAAATTCTGCAAAGCAATGTTTTTTATGAGTATGATAGCAGCCTATAAGAGCAGTGTGTAATCTTTGGTTTTCGGAATGATCATTTGACAAGTATGGCATCACTCCTTTAATTACTAATTAGATTTCTAATTAGATTTATAATAAATTAACAAGAAAATATTGTCAAGTATTTTAGATTTAGCATATTAACAGGACTAATGAACGTTGTTATATATCCGAAAACATGAATATGAAAATACAAGTATATACATGACAATAAAATATTTGCACTTTGGAACTATTTTAATATCAATAAAACTATATAAAAAGCTGCAATGGGCATGTGGCGGATAACTTTAAAGGAACGAAAATATATGACTTTTAGTATAAAAAATACAGTCAGAAGCTTAAGAAAGACTGCATAAATCTGCCTATATACTGAAAAATGACGTTAATAAATTGGAATAACAATCAGGGAACTATATTTATAAAGAGGCCTTTACATAGATAAAAGTGTTAATTAATTCTAATATAAATGTATATTATATATAAATTTTGCACAAAAATAGCAATATCTGAAATTAAAACAGCAATATTTGAGAAGCTTGTTTTTGAGTATTTTGTTATAATACATTTGTATTTTTTTGAATACAAAAAATAAGAGGAGGGTATAATATGAAACGTATTATTGCTTTATTTCTTGCATGCCTGATGATAATGTCACTGGCATTAACAGGCTGCGGCAAGAAAGACGACAGCAAGGAAGGCTCTAATTCTTCTGACAAGTCTGATAGCGGAACTAAAACTGAAACTCAGGAACCGGTAAAAGAAGTTGAGGATGATCCTAACGTAAAGGTACTTAATATTTGGTCCTTTACTGATGAAGTTCCCAATATGCTGAAAAAGTACAAAGATTTAAATCCTGATTTTAATTACGAAATTAAGGAAACAATTATTGCTACTACTGAGGGTGCTTATCAGCCGGCACTTGACCAGGCACTTGCAGGAGGAGGTTCCGATGCTCCTGATATCTACTGTGTTGAGGCCGCATTTGTTCTGAAATATACACAGGGCGATGCCCATCAATACGCTGCAGCATACAAAGATCTGGGCATAGATGTTGACAGATTGATTGAAGAAGCTGAAATTGCTCCTTATACAGTAGAAATCGGAACAAATCCTAACGGACAGGTAGTAGGACTTGGCTATCAGGCTACAGGAGGAGCTTTCATTTATCGTCGTTCTCTGGCAATTGATACGTGGGGTACTGATGATCCTGCAGTTATCAAGACCAAGATTGGTCCCGGCTGGGATAAATTCTTTGAAGCAGCTGAGGAACTTAAGGCTAAGGGGTATGCTATAGTATCCGGTGACGGTGATATTTGGCACGCCGTTGAAAACAGCTCCGATAAGGGATGGGTTGTTGACGGTAAGCTGACAATCGATCCTAAGCGTGAAGAGTTCTTGGATCTTTCAAAGAAACTTAAAGACAACAACTATCACAATGATACTCAGGACTGGACCGACGCTTGGTATGCAGATATGAAAGGCGTAGGTGACAAACCTGTATTCGGTTTCTTCGGTCCTGCTTGGTTGATTAACTACGTTATGGCTGAGCATTGCGGCGGAAAAGCACCCGGTGAAGGAACATACGGTGACTGGGCAGTATGTGAGCCTCCTATAGGATTCTTCTGGGGCGGTACATGGGTTCTTGCCAATAAAAATACAAAGATACCTAAGACTGTAGGTAAGATTATCGAATGGATTACACTTGACAGCTCCGAAACAGGTCTTCAGTATTTCTGGGCTAACGGAACTTTGAATGGCCCTGGCGGAACAAAGGATGCCGTTGCTTCCGGTACTGTTATGAAGAAATCCGACGGTACTCTTGATTTCTTGGGCGGACAAAATATGTTTGATGTATTTGTTCCTGCCGGTGAGTTTGCAAACGGTAAGAACTTAACACAATATGATGAAACAATCAATGGCTATTGGCGTGAGCAAGTTCGTGAATACACAGCCGGTAACAAGTCTCGTGAACAGGCTATAGCTGATTTCAAACAACAAGTAGCGGATAACCTTGATGTTATCGTTGAATAACTAGACTGATATTAGGGGCGGCGAAGCCTTTCGACCGCCCTTAATTTACGGTAAAGATAGATATATTAAGCATGTTTTAATTATTTTATATACATAATTATAAATTAGACATGCATGGTTATAGTGGGATCTACCCAGAAGACTTTAAGTATACCGGAGGTGCATTTAATGCGACGTCGTAAAGGTATCAGTTACGCAAAGTACGGATATATATTTTCTATTCCGTTTATTCTTGTGTATCTTATATTTTCCTTGTATCCTACACTTTTTACAGCTGTAATAGGCTTTACGGACTTTAAAGGTATAGGCAGAACGGATTTTAATTTCCTTGATAATCCGTTCCAAAATTTTATATTGATTTTAAAAAATCCTTCATTCCAGAAATCCCTTGGAAATACGGTTCTGATTTGGACCCTGAACTTTATACCGCAGATTTTACTGGCTTTATTGTTAACGGCCTGGTTTACCAGTAATCGCCGCAAAATTAGAGGGCAGGGAATATTTAAGGTATTGTTTTATATGCCAAATATTATAACTGCTGCAACAATAGCTATACTTTTTAGCTCACTGTTTGGTTATCCTATAGGTCCAATAAATTCACTCTTTCAAAAATTAGGATTATCAAAAGAACCTATATACTTCCTGATGAATAAGAGTGTTGCAAGAGGTATTGTGGCATTTATTCAATTCTGGATGTGGTATGGCTACACAATGATAGTATTTATAGCCGGGGTTTTAGGCATTAATCCCGAATTATTTGAGGCAGCCGAAATAGACGGGGCTTCAAGCAGGCAGACATTTTTCCGTGTTACTTTACCCAATATTAGGACAATTATGTTGTTTACTCTGGTTACAAGTTTAGTCGGTGGTTTGAATATGTTCGATATCCCGAAACTGTTCCAGAACGGTGGACCGGACAATTCGACCCTTACAGCAGCTGTCTTCATATATAACCAGGCTTTTGCAGGTAGTTACCTGTATAACCGTGCTGCTGCCGCCAGCATGATAATGTTCATAATTATTCTTATATGTTCTGCTACTATATTCTTTATCTTAAGGGATAAAGATGCAGTGCTTCAAAGAAAGCTTGAAAAGAAGCATAAAAAAGCCTTAAGGAAAGCAGAAAAAGAGGCAAGGAGGGCGACAGTATGAGACATGCAACTACTGTACCTCAAAAATTATATAAAGTTTTAATTTATGTCGTTTGTATAATTTTAGCATTATTGAGTATATTTCCTTTTTGGGTTATGGTGGTAAATGCTACCCGTAATACCTATCAAATTCAGGCCAATGCTGTTTCCCTGATACCGTCATCTTATCTGGCAAATAACTGGAAGGTCCTGGTGGGAAAAAGCTTTAATCCTCTGAAAGGATTTATTAACTCAATGATTATTTCCACTTGCTCTACCATACTGACCGTGTATTTCTCTTCATTGACAGCATACGGATTGGTGGCATATGACTGGAGATTGCGTCAGCCGTTTTTCTCGTTTATTATGGCAATTATGATGATACCTGCGCAGGTAACCAGTATAGGATTTTATCAGTTTATGTATCGTATAAATATGACCAATAACTTCCTTCCTTTGATACTTCCTGCAGTAGCGGCTCCGACAACCGTGTTCTTTATGCGACAATATTTGCTCGGAACTTTAAATATTGATATTATTAATTCAGGCAGAATAGACGGTGCAGGTGAATTTCATATATTTAACCGTATTATCTTACCAATAATGAAGCCGGCTATTGCAACACAAGCTATATTCTCCTTTGTAGGAAGCTGGAACAATCTGTTTATGCCAATGGTTCTTCTGACTGATTCCGACAAATATACTTTACCTATCATGGTAAGTTTGCTTAGAGGAGACTTTTATAAGACAGAGTATGGTTCTATATATCTTGGTCTTACACTTACTGTATTACCGCTGTTTATAATTTACTTCTTATTGTCCAAGTATATTATTGCCGGTGTTGCTTTAGGTAGTGTTAAAGAATAAAATAATTAGTAAAAAAAGAAGATGGTAGTAAAATACCATCTTTTTTATTACAATTTAAGTGTTTAAATGCAAATTACATACAGTATTTACGCATCTTGACTTTTGTGTACATTAATATAAAATAATAATATATAGAAAATAACTATTGAGAGATATATTTTATTTTGTGTAAACAATTTTATTTGGGCTGGAAAATGATTAATAATATATCTCTACAAAAAAAGGAGGTATTTATTATGTCAGAAACAGCTGCTTTAAAATTTGAAGTCAGAAAAGAACTGACGAAAGGTGAAAAAAGAAGATATCGTAAAAACGGGTACATAATCGGTGTAATAAACCGTAAAGGAGAAGAATCGATACCCATAGCCGTAAAAATGGATGAATTTAGAAGAATAATAAAGCAAAACGGAAGAAATGCCATATTGAAGCTATATGATTCTGACAATAACAGTTATGATGTAATTGTAAAAACTATTGATACGGCTAATCTGAACTACGAATATCTTCATGTTGATTTTCAAAAAGTTTCCCTTAACGAAGAAATAAAAGTGGATGTTGCTTTAAAATTTATCGGAACCGATTTGTTAACTTCAAAACGTCTGGTTTTAAACAGATTTATGGATACTATTCCTGTATCTGCTTTACCTCAGGATATTCCTGATTTTATAGAAGTAGATGTTGCAGATAAAAATGACGGTGATATTATCTATGTAAAAGATCTGGTATTGGCAAAAGGGTTAACAGTTGAAGAAGATTCGGAGCGTATGGTTGCATCTATAAGTGTAGCAAAAGCTGAGGAAGTAGCATCCGATTCTGAAGAGGAAAATGAAACTGTAAAAAGCGAAGTTAATATAAGTTAAGTTTTTATATAAATTTTTATGAAATTATACTTATAAGTAAAAGTTAAGTTTTGGTGTATTTAAATATAAATATGTCCGGGGTTTCGTTTTTCATAAATAATCCTTTAACTATTAAAAACGGTACCCCGGATTAATTTTCGGTACAGGATAATTTCTCATTATGTTTAAATGACCACTAAAGGATAATTTTTTAAATTTTTTAATAAACATTTTATTAACTGTATCCGAATTCCATAGTTACAACAGCTTCGATATTGGTAGTTCCCGGTTCTATAGGAGTAGCAGCTAGTTCATCTCTGAAAAATGTTCTTGACAAAGGCACAGGTAAACTGTTTTCAACAATTCTTTTTGGTACCGGATCGGGTCGTGTATTAAATACTTCAGCCATGACAGAGGCCTTTTCAATCCCGTTTAATAAAGCTTGACGAAGGGCTTCGAGATAATATTGGTCTATGGTTGATACTTCAAATGAAATTGATTCAACAAGGTTTGCCCCCAGGGATACGGCCACATCTATTACGGTACCGACAGTGTCAAGCATTCCGGTCTGTATTTCAAACATATTTTGCACAGAATAACCCCGGTCAATTCTTAAGTTATTTTCAAATTCATAAATTTTGTCAATTAGATACCTGTATGTCCTTATGTCTTCTATTCCCATATTTCTTAAACCGTTTAAAACCGACTGACTGATTCTGGCATTATATTCCTGAATATCACTTAAGACTTCTCCGCTTGTAATAACACCCAATCTAATTATTGCCAGATCAGGAACGGCAGTTATTCGGCCTCTTCCTGTAACTATTATGGAATTTCCGTTTATTTGTCCGTCATTGTTGTTTAAAAACATATATTTGCTCCTATTTGCTTTTATAACAATATATGTGAAATGAGTTAAAATATATGAAATATTGTGTATAATTATTGCTTGTATCTGTTGGGGGAATTTGTTATTATATATTAAATCAGTCTTAATTTCAGGAGGTCTTAATGGATACTTTTCTTTTTGATTTGGATGGTACGCTGCTTCCAATGGATCAGGATAAATTTGTAGATGTTTATTTTAATGGTTTAGCAAAAAAAATTGCTCCCTATGGGATTGATCCAAAAAAGTTGATTGCGACAGTGTGGGAAGGAACAAAAGCAATGATAAACAATGACGGCGCAATGAGTAACTGCAATCGCTTCTGGGATACTGCCGGCAAAATTTTTGGAGGAAGTATTGATGAATATGAAAAAATATTTAACGATTATTATAAAAATGAGTTCCAGATGCTAAAAGAAGTTACAAATCCAAGCCCGACAGTAAAAGAATGCATTCGCGTTCTTAAAGATAAGGGATACAAAATTGTACTTGCAACAAATCCTTTGTTCCCTAAGATTGCTACATACAGCCGTATAAACTGGGCGGGATTGAAACCGGATGACTTTGAATGGATTACTACCTATGAGAATTCTTCCTATTGTAAACCTAATGTTAAATACTACGAAGAAATCCTTCATAATCTAAATCTTGTTCCCGGGCAATGCATTATGATCGGCAACGATGTATCAGACGATATGAGTGCAGAACTTATAGGGATGGATACATATCTGGTAACGGATTGCCTTATCAATACACAAAATAAAGATATAAGCCATTATAAGAAGGGGACATTGGAAGATTTACTTGATTTTATAAAAGACCTGCCAAGTATTGGATAAATAAATTTAAATTTGCCATTTTAATTAAATATTATGAATATTCGATGACATTATTAAATTAAAATTAAAATAGCTTATACATTATAAATAAATAAACTAAGGGATACGAAATAACTTATCTTGAATTTTCCGATTGATAACCGAGTGGAGACCTTAGCGGAATATGAAAACGGACCGATTCGTTTTTCATATTCCGCTTTTTAGCGAATAAGGTTTTTATTATTATATAAGTGAAAGTAAATTAAAAGCAAATAGAGCGGGTAAATGCGGGAAGATAAATAAACTTATAGTAATATGTTTACAAATATCATTTGTTTGATGTATATAGAATTTTAAAACTTATGAAGTAAAACCGGAAGCATGGCTACCCAAATTATGTGAGAGAGATTAACCAGTGAATATGCTGTAAGAGATATTAACAGACCGATATTTGCTGCCCTTAGTTCTTCATAATCCATGGTTCTTATTTTTTTGAAAATAAGATACAAAAGCACAGCGGGAAAAATTATTTTTATAATGATACTTATAAACGGGTCTTTTACTACATTAACCATAAATATATTCATTTCTTTGAAAAGGCCTGTCCTTAATAGAGCCAGCGTAAAAATAATATCTGTTACATTAAGAAAATACAATATAGTTAATTTCTTTCGTATATTTTCTAAATTATATTCCTTTATAAAATCTATCATAAAACACCTCCATGACTGAAGTATTGACACTTGTTTTTAATTTAATCAATTATTTTAAAAATTTGTTCGGATGTTTAAATGTCGAATTATGAACTTTTTTGTATTATTACACATAAAATAATATAGTTAATTACTTATGAAAGAACGGGGGTGTTTTATTCTGGCAGAAAGTTCAAAAATAATAACATTTTATTTCAATAGGGGCATTAAAAATTTTATTTATCCTGTTTATTTTAAAATTGATAAAATCAACAAAAAGAAAAAGGAAATATTGGATTCTTCTACCATACCTAAATTTATAAACCGCCTGGATAAGCCTTATATTTATCATGCCATACCGGTAAAAAAGCAATTCAAAAGCAAGACAGGCAGCAAAAAAATAATAAGAGAGTACCTTTATTTTATAAATATAACCGAATTTGATCATCAGATTCTTCCGGAAGGGTTTCCTAAAACACCCGTTATCGGCTGCACAAGCCTGATAAAAGAATCAAAGACCGGAAAAATAAGATATGCAAAAATGTTTCCGGGAGGAACTTTTGAAGTATTAAGAAATTCACCGGTTAGCATAAGGTGGGGAAAAAGTTATTCAAATATCATAAAAATGTATTTGCCCGGCTTTAATAAAACTGAAATACCTGAAGGAAAAAAATATGAAAGAAAAATAGATAGATGCAAAAATAATTTAATACCGGCAATTTATTGGTATCACGCAAAAGATACAGAAGGTAAAAATAAGGTATATAACGGACCGTTAGGTTTCTATCTTATAAAAGCAAATAAAAATCAGCTTTATAACATAAGGCATGTGGATTTTCCCTCAGATAAATATATATATCCGCTTATTATACAGGACTGTTCGTTTTATACTGACGGTTCTTTTGTTTTACCGGACCGGGATGAAAAGTTTTTCGGAGATGCTATTATAGTTAACGGAAAAGTATGGCCAAATCTGAATGTGGAACGCAGGCAGTACAGGTTTTATATTTTAAATGCATCACATTCTAGGGTTTACAATTTAAAGTTATCTAACGGTATGGATTTTATTTTAGTAGGAAGAGAAAAAGGACTATTAGCCTCACCCGTAAAATCTAAAGAAATCTTGTTGGCACCGGGTGAAAGAGCCGATGTACTTATAGACTTTTCAAGAATACCGACAGGGACAAAGATTTTAATGATAAACGATGCAAAAACCCCATATCCCAACGGGGATTTGCCTGATCCCAAAACTACGGGTCAAATATTAAGGTTTACTGTTCCTGAAAATGAAATATTATCTATTGCCCCTATGAAATTACCGGAAAAATTTCTGTGATAATATCAGTGCAAATTCCGCATCCAAGCCATATTCTGACATTCATATATGTTGTGTAAAGTCCGGTAACCGTATTGTGATTCCATAATGGTAAATAAATGTGTATAAATAATATTTTTGAAATAAATGGACATACTAAAATCAACCGAAAAAAGGAGGGTGATAAAAGCGAGATTAAAAAATATATTGCCGCCTACCGGGCAGAGAGTTTTTCTTCGCACCGATCCTTTATGCAATATGGATATAAGAAGCAAAACCATAAGAAATCTTAAGATTTATAAGAATTGTGACATTGACGAAATTACGGAACGGATCAGAGATTTAAATCTGGAATGGGACACGGAGAGGATTATAGAAGCCAATGCAGCAATATTAACCGTTCTTTTTTCGTATCTGGGCATCAAGACCGGCAGAAGCTGGTTTAATCTGACTGCAGCTGTAGGCATATGTTTGCTTGTTCATTCCTTGCAGGGGTGGTGCCCGATACTTCCGTTTTTAAGAAAAAAGGGCATCAGAACGGAAAATGAAATTAATAATGAAAAAATTGCTTTAAAGATATTGCGTAAGGATTTTGAAAAGGATTATACGACGGTGGAAGAACTGCTTGGTATGGTGGAAAAGCAATGATAGCTTTTATACATGCTGTGATTTTGGCATTATAAAATGCTATAACTAAAATAATGCCGTAAATCACAGCATGTATTTTTTATTTAATTTTTGTGTATAAACCAAAGCGCTTGTATTCTTATTCTGAAAAATTTAATTACTTAAAATTTTTAAAGCTCCGAGTTAAGTTTCCTGTCTTTTTCCAAAACTTCCTCGGTCATTTTTAGTTTCATAGCTTTAAGTTTAACTTCCAAATCTTTGTCATAAACTGCCAGTATCTGAACGGCAAGCAAGGCTGCGTTTTCAGCTCCGTCAATGGCAACGGTTGCAACCGGAATTCCTTTCGGCATTTGTACTGTTGATAAAAGGGCATCAAGGCCGTCTAAGGTAGATGATTTCATCGGTATTCCTATAACCGGCAGAGTGGTATGGGCAGCTATAACGCCTGCAAGGTGGGCAGCCTTACCGGCAGCGCATATTATCACTCCGAATCCCTTATCTATGGCAGATGAGGCAAAATCACATGCCTGCTTTGGAGTCCTGTGAGCGCTCATTATATGAACTTCCGTTTCGACTCCGAATTCCTTTAAAGTATTAATGGCGCTTTTTACAACTGGTAAATCGGAATCGCTTCCCATTAAAACTGCTACTTTCTTTTTCATAATAACCTCCCCAATGCAAAAGATAAACATAAATGATAATGTTAAAATTATCTTATTATAATCATATTGTCAAATTAATTTTATTTATAAATTTCTTTTAAAATAGGGTTGACTTTGACGTTACGTAAAGGTTTATCATTGACCTGTCAGGAGGTGAGAGGATGGAATATACGGTACAAAAACTGGCAAAGCTTGCCGGAATCAGCACCCGGGCCATAAGGTATTATGATGAAATCGGGCTATTAAAGCCTGCCAGAATTAATTCATCCGGCTATCGTATCTATGGCAGCAAAGAAGTCGACCGTTTGCAGCAAATTCTTTTTTTCAGGGAACTGGAATTTCCCATTGAAAAAATAAAGGAAATTATTGATTCGCCTGATTATGATGAAATTAAAGCTCTATTACAACACAGAGAGCAGCTTCTGATTAAAAGAAATCAATTGGATATGTTAATTCAAAATGTTGAAAAAACAATAAAGCATAAAGAAAGGGGAGTTTATATGACAGACAAGGAAAAATTTGAAGGTTTCAAAGAGGACCTTATAATAGAAAATGAGAAGAAGTACGGAAAAGAAATCAGGGAAAAATACGGCGATGATGCAGTGGATGCAAGCAATGAAAAAATGATGAATATGACAAAAGAACAGTATCAGGAATTTGAAAAATTAAATCAGATGATACTTGATACGTTGGAAGAAGCCATGGAAACCGGGGACCCGGCAGGAGAACTGGCCCAGAAAGCTTGTGAAATGCACAAAAAGTGGCTGTCCTTTACCTGGGACAAATATTCACCCGAAGCCCATGCGGGTTTAGCCCAGATGTATGTGGATGACGAACGTTTTTCCGAGTATTATGATAAAAGGAAACCGGGCATGGCTAAATTTTTAAGAGATGCCATATTTATATATACCGGCATGGATATGTAATGGCAGGACTGTTAAATAAATTCTGGTAATAAATTACCTGTATTCTTAATTAAGCGGAATATAGGCATATGGAACTTTTTATAAAAAACTTTCGGGGTTTTTGTCGATTGCTTTTTAATACGTAAATCTCTGAATTTACTTGTCAGATAACCTATTTTATCTTATGGTTGAAAATATTAACAGAATATAATATAATAAAACCCGATAATTAAAATTATAAAAAATTTATAAACTAATTATTTATAAAAACTAAAAGGGTTTTATTAGGTGAGTACTATGAACTTAAATATAAACAGGTTAACTGAAGGAGATAAGCGAAGAAAAATATATATAGTTTTGACACAGACAAAGACCTATCCTGCCAGAGCCATACGTTTATATACCAATGAGCCCTATGCCCATGCTTCAATTGCTTTTGACGAAAACCTGGACGAGATGTACAGCTTTGCGAGGAGAGGATTATATAATCCTTTTAATGCAGGTTTTATAAGGGAATATATAGACAGAGGCGTATTCGGACGTTTCAGGTCAACTACCTGCAGCATATTTCAGCTTCGCATAACCGAGGATCAATATAAAAGGTTACGGGAAGAAATCGAAATTTTTAACAAAAATAAGGATTCCTACTCATATAATTATCTGGGGCTTATTGGGGCTGCCTTTAATATACCGGTACGTTCAAAAAACAGATATTTTTGTTCGCAGTTTGTAGCCTATATACTTGAAAAAAGTGGGATACATATTTTTGATAAGAACTATGCTCTGATTAAGCCAAGAGATATAAGAATTAATCCTCATCTGGAGATAATATATCAGGGCAAATTATCGGAATATCGTATTTACAGAAAAAATTTTCAAACTGCGTTGGAAATATAAACGAGCTTTCAACCAGTTAATTAATTTAATATATAAGTAATAGAAGATAACAGTTATAAATAAGCCGGAGAAATATGATTTTCTCCGGCTTATTATTTATCTATATTAACCTTATCTTTTATTATTTCCTGCCAATCTGCTGAATAACTTTATTATTTCATTAAAAACAAGCGGTATCAAAGCAAATAAAATCACTAAGCCCCAATCTCCCAGGGTCAAACTCTGTACCTTAAACGGTTTTGCAAGAAAAGGAACCGATATTATTATAAATTGAAGCAGAAGACCTGCGCAAATTGAACCTATAAGGTATTTATTTTTAAAGAGACCCACCTGAAAAATAGATTTTGTGCTGCTTCTCATGGCCAGTGAGTAGAAGAGCTGGGATGCGGCAAGAACTACAAATGCCATAGTTCTTGCATGGGTAAGGGCATTTTGGTAGTCGGCATTTTCGTAATCTGAAATTACAGATCCGATAGGATAGTTGCTTTTTGACATACCGTAGAAAAATACAGTAAGGGTAAGCAGGCCTATAAGAAGGCCGCCGAGAACCGCCCTTATTCCTGCGCCTTTTGCAAAGAAACTTTCTTTAGGGTCTCTGGGTTTTTGCTTCATTACGTCATGATCGCCGGGATCAACACCCAGGGATATGGCTGGCAAAGAATCGGTAATAAGGTTGATCCATAAAAGGTGGGTTGCAAGCAAAGGTACGGGCCATTTTAAAAGGATCGATAAGAATATGGATATTACTTCGCCCAGATTGCAGGATAGAAGATAAATAACGGCCTTTTTGATATTGTTATAGATATTTCTTCCTTCTTCAATTGCATGGACAATTGTTGTGAAATTATCGTCCGTAAGTATCATGTCGCTGGCCCCTTTGGCTACGTCCGTACCGGTAATACCCATGGCAACACCGATATCTGCATATTTTAGAGATGGGGCATCATTTACCCCGTCACCGGTCATTGATACTATATTGCCCTGAGCCTTAAAGGCTCTTACTATTTTGACCTTATGTTCCGGGGAAACCCTGGCAAATACCCTATATTTATTAATGTTATTAGCAAACTCCTCGTCGGACATCTCGTCGATTTCCGCACCGGTTATGCTTTGCTCGATACTTTCGGCAATATCCAGTTCTTTTGCTATGGCAACGGCTGTATTTTTATGGTCACCGGTTATCATAATCGGAATAATACCTGCGTTTTTAGCCTCACGGATAGAGTCTTTTACCTCAAGCCTGGGAGGATCTATCATACCTACCATACCGATTAAAATCAGATCTTTTTCCATTTCTTCGGGTTTAATTATACTTTGGGTATTCTTAAATGCCGCGCCAAGGACCCGCAGGGCGGAATCGGACATTTCTTCGGCAACTTTAAGAAATTCCCTCTTTAAATCATCTGTAAGAGGAACGATTTTACCGTCAGCAAGAACGTGGCTGCATATTTTAAGCAGATTATCAATGGCACCTTTGGTATTGACCCTGTAACCGTTTCCTTCAATATTTAAGGTAGACATCAGCTTCCGGTCGGAATCAAAGGGGAATTCTGAAACCCTTTTGTGTTCTTTGTTTAAGTCCTCTTTTTTAATATTATATTTGTATCCGAGAACAACCAGGGCAACTTCGGTCGGGTCACCGGTTCCTTGACCGTTATCGAAAGTAGCATCGGAGCAGAGGACCAGGGTTTTAATTAATTCATTTGTCGCTTCTGATGCCGACAAATTATTTGATGTCGGGGGAACATCCGAAAGAAGGCCGTAAGTATAATGTTTGGTTACGGTCATTTTATTTTGGGTAAGAGTACCGGTTTTATCGGAACAGACTATATTGACAGAACCCAGTGTTTCAACGGCCGGAAGTTTTTTTACTATGGCATTGATCTTAGACATTCTTGTAACTCCAAGGGCCAGTACGATAGCAACTATGGCAGCAAGGCCTTCCGGTATGGCTGCCACAGCAAGGCTTATGGCTGTAAGGAACATTTCCATAATGTCTCTTTTTTGAATTAGGGCGATAATAAATATCAAAACACAAATACCTATTGCCATAAAGCCTAAAATTCGGCCCAGTTCATCCAGTCTTTTTTGCAAGGGAGTCATATCACTTGAATCGTCATCGAGTATCTTTGCTATTTTACCGATTTCGGTATCCATAGCGGTTGCAACGACCACCCCTTCTCCCCGGCCGTAAGTTACCAGGGTGGACATAAAAGCCATGTTGCTTCTGTCACCTATAGGGGTTTTGGGATCGGTTATATTTGCATTGGCATCTTTGTTACTAGGGACCGATTCTCCCGTAAGTGCTGATTCTTCAATCTGAAGATTGGCGCTTTCTGTGAGCCTAATGTCTGCAGGAATAAACCTTCCTGCATCAAGAATAATTATATCGCCGGGTACCACTTCTTCTGAATTAATTTCAATAACTTCACCGTTACGGCGCACCAGGGATTTCGGGGTTGACATTTTTTGCAGGGCTTCAACGGCCTTTTCTGCCTTATATTCCTGAACAACGCCTATGACAGCATTTAATATTACCACGAGAAGTATTATAACTGCGTCGGAATATTCACCGATAAAAAAGGTTATTGCGGCTGCACCAAGAAGTACATAAATAAGCATATCATTTAACTGGGACAAAAAAAGGCTAAGTATGCTCTTTTGGGGCTTGCCTTTTAATTTATTCATCCCATACTGATTAAGTCTTTTAGCTGCCTCTTCGTTTGACAGGCCAAAATCGGGATTAACATTAAATTCCTTAAAAACTTCGTCCTGTGATTTCAAAAACCACATCATAAATACACCTCTTTTTAACTTGCTTTTCATTATATTGCCTTAAAATAAGAGACATTATTCTTTACATCCGTCAAACTCCCCTTTAGAATTGATTTGACGGATTCTATTATATCAGAGTAAAATAGCTGAAACATTAAAATTTAATAAGAAATATATATGAAATACTTGCAAAATTACCTAATAAAATAGAGAATATAATTGATGTTATAAAGGATGAAGCATATGAAAATTCTTTTTTGGGAGGATTCTAAAGATATGTTGGATCTTTTCGGCACGTTTTTTGAAAATAACGGGGCAAATGAAAAAACAGCAGGCATTTTATCAGCCCTTGCCTTAACTTTTGTTCTTATTCTGGTTTGCGTAATTATCCATATAATTATGAAAAAAGTAGTACTAAGAATGGTCGCAAAAATTATAAGAAGCAATAAATTAAGCTGGGATGATGCCCTTTTGGACCATAAGCTTTTGCACAGGGCGGTACTTATTATACCGGGAATTATTTTCTACAGTGTGGCATCCGTTTATGAAAATCCCGGTCTTATTGAGATAATACGCCGTATTTCTTCCATATATGTTATGATAATTCTAGTTTTTGTGATCAGTTCTTTATTGGATACAATCGATGAAATTTACAATTCAAAACCGGTTTCAAAAGTAAGGCCTATAAAAGGTTTTTTGCAGATAGTAAAAATAGTTTCCTATATTATAATTACAATTTTAATAATCGCAACCTTAATAGGGCAAAGCCCGGTGATACTGCTAAGCAGCATAGGTGCTTTGGCTGCTGTATTTTCATTTGTATTTAAAGATTCGATCCTTGGCTTTATAGCAGGTATTCAGCTTACTTCCAATGACATGTTACGAATAGGGGACTGGATAGAAATGCCCAAATATGGGGCAGACGGAAATGTAATTGAAATCACTTTAAATACGGTAAAAGTTCAAAATTTTGATAAGACCATAGTTACTATACCGGCTTATTCGCTGATTTCCGATTCTTTTAAAAACTGGAGAGGAATGCAGCAATTTGGGGGAAGAAGAATAAAAAGATGTTTTTATATAGATGTAAACAGTATTTGCTTTTGCACTCCTGAAATGATAGAGAAATTTAAAAAAGTACATCATCTTAGAAAGTATATAGAAGAGAAAGAAAAAGAAATTGAGCAATATAATAAGGATAATAACATAGATACCAGCCTGGTTATTAACGGGCGCAGGATGACCAACATCGGGACCTTTAGGGCATATCTTAATAATTATATATATAATCATCCGGGAATTGATAAAGACAAAACCCTGATAGTAAGGCTGTTAGCTCCGGATGAACACGGAATTCCTATGGAAATATACGCATTTACAAAGGATACTATCTGGGAAAACTATGAGAAAGTCCAGTCAGACATATTTGACCATATATTTGCGGTAGCGGGAGAGTTCGGGCTTAAAATATTCCAGAGTCCGTCCGGTAATGATATAAGGAATTTAAATTTAAATAAAAATTAGAAAAATGAATTTGTTAGTAGTTTTAAAATTTACTAAGAAAATATCTATAGGATAAACCATAGACGAAAAAGACAGAAGCAGGAATTATTTAAATTCCTGCTTCTGCCGTTTGTCTCAATATTCAGTTGTCCGGTATAACCATGACAGTTACACCTCTGTTTGTAATTCTGAGACTGAAATTACAAACCTTCAAAATCTATATCCAGATACGGATCAGCTCCTGTACTCCAGTCTACACCTGTTGTGTTTAAGCTTTTCTCCGTATCTGTTAATTATTATGTTTCATATAAAATAAATTATACATAAGAATAAAAATTTTTTTCGAAAACGATTAAGCAAAATTTTGAAAAAAATACTTGCAATATTTTCAGAAAAGGTTTAAGATATAGATAAATAAAAAAGGATAAAACAAACAGATAGCCATAAAAATTGGAATATAGTTTCAAGATATAGTCTAATAAATTGGTCAAATTATAAAAAATTAATATCAAATAAGTAATTTAATTATTTAATATGTTTAAAAATAATTCTTAGAAAACGTTTAAGTTAATAAGCAGTGAAGTAAATATGGGAGCGAAGATGGTTTCTCTAAAAGATATATCGGTTAAATGTGGCGTATCAATTGCTACGGTAAGTAAAGCTTTGAATAATCATAACGATATTTCTGAAGCCACGAAAGAAAAGATATTAAAAGTAGCAAAAGAGATGGGGTATTATCCCAATTCTTTTGCCAGAGCATTAAAGACCAATCGTACATATAATTTGGGAGTTCTTTTTGTAGATGAGGCTCAAAGCGGATTAACCCACGAATATTTTGCAAATGTCCTTGACAGTTTCAAAGTTGAAGCTGAAAGCCACGGGTATGACATTACCTTTATTAATAAACATATGGGACTTAAAAAAATGTCATACTATGAGCACAGCAAATACAGAGGGGTTGACGGTGTAGTAATTGCATGTATTGACTTTAATGATCCTGATGTTTTGGAATTAATAAACGGTGATTTGCCTGTTGTTACTATAGACCATGTTTTCAACAACAGAACCGCTATTATTTCCGACAACGTAAAGGGCATGAGGGATTTAATTACATACATTTATAAAATGGGTCACAGAAAAATTGCCTTTATTCACGGTGCCGATTCTTCCGTTACACGAAATCGTGTGGGAAGTTTTTATAAAACACTCAACGAATTAAATATTAAAATACCTGACGATTATGTAAAAAGCGGGATATATCACGATGCCGAAACCACATATAGTCTAACAAAAGAACTGTTAGCCTTGAAAGACAGGCCAACCTGCATAATTTTTCCCGATGACTTTTCCTGCATCGGAGGAATAAATGCCATAAAGGATATGGGATTGTCGATACCTGATGATATTTCAATAGCCGGTTATGACGGAGTATTGCTGTCACAGGTTTTGAATCCAAGGCTTACCACTTTAAAACAGGATACGGTTGCATTGGGGAAAAATGCGGCAATAAAACTTATTGAAGCGATAGAAAACCCAAAAGCCAGTATTATTGAAAGAGTTGTGGTTGAGGGACAACTGATACCGGGAGAGTCGGTAAAAAAATTAAATTAGAGTTCTACCGTCATTTTATGGTGTAAATCATATGTAAATCGATGAAGGGGAGTTTATACATATAGGTTATGCGAGCATAAAATGGCAGGTATCTTATATTTTTCCTCCTACCAAATCCGCTGCTTTCACATACAGGGGAGAGTATGGCAGAAAGCGGCGGATACTTTGCCCCGTTTAATATGAAATATTTAACAGGGCGAAAAATCAGGTAATTGTATTGAAAATATAGTGTTTGAGCGTCATTAGAATGCTTGAACACTATATTTTTTTGGGCTCTTTGTCAAGTGTTGGGGTATGATGTATTTGAATCATGCTAAATTACTTGG